>ENA-OWZN01000004-OWZN01000004.1-human-gut-metagenome-genome-assembly--contig:-NODE-4-length-152734-cov-28.0077_pt1 | contig 152734 bp, 131 predicted proteins | sample MGYA00249255_ERZ652105 | MGnify/ENA primary metagenome ERZ652105 (study PRJEB26925, sample SAMN05827155) | human gut metagenome | biome: ENVO:2100002; feature: ENVO:00000062; material: ENVO:00002003...
TCTGCGCATGTCTCGTGGGCTCGGAGATGTGTATAAGAGACAGGCCCCTGCGCCCCGCCTTTTCCCGGGCGCTTTTGTCTTATGATAAGGTTATTTTACTTTATCCAGATAAAGTTGTAAAGTGTGAAAGTGACCGTGTTTTCATTTTTATGATACGATTTTTCTGTGCGTTTGTACAGAAAGGCGAAATGATTTCACGAAAGCCCGCTTTGAGATGATGCAGGCGCAAAAAAAGAGCCGCCGCACAGCGTTTTCCGTGCAGCGGCTCCTCGCCGTTTTATTCTCAGCCCAGCAGTTCCAGCACGCCGCTCTTGGGACGTGCGCCGACGGCCTGACGAACCAGCTTACCGTTCTCGAACAGCAGCAGGGTGGGGATGCTCATGACGCCGAACTCGGCGGCCAGATCGGGCTGCTCGTCCACATTGACCTTGCCCACCTTGACGTCGGTGCGCTCCTCGGCCACCTCGTCCACGATGGGGCTCAGCATCCGGCAGGGGCCGCACCAGGCGGCCCAGAAATCGAGCAGGACAGGCTGAGCGCTCTTCAGCACCTCGGCCTCAAAGTTTTCTTTCGTGATGGTGATGACTGCCATATCGTTTCCCTCCATAAAGAGCGTTTTTTCATCTGACAGGGACAGTATACCCCAAACTCCGGCGTTTTTCCGTGAGCAAGTCACATAAAAAGCCCGGGGCAGGCATTTTCTGCTCCGGGCTCTGGAAATTATTTTGCGATTTCAGGCTCAGATGTCCTTCAGGGCGTTCTTGCCGGCGACGTAGCCGTAGTACATGGCCATGGAGTGGCTGACGCCCTTCAGGCCGATGGGGTACTCGGTGGCAAAGCGGTTGCCCTGGATGTTGCCGGCGACGTACAGGCCGGGGATGACATTGCGGTCGGCGTCGAAGGTGTGGCAGTCCTCGTCGCTCTCGAGGCCTCCGATGCAGACCAGCAGCAGAGCAGTGGTGAACTTGTCGGCGTAGAAGGGGCCGTTCTCGACTGCCCACATACGGGAAGCGGGCTTGTGGAAGTCCTCATCGTAACCGGCCTTTGCCAGCTCGTTGTAGCGCTGGATGGAGTCCAGAGCGGTCTGCTGGGCGGCAGTATCGTCCGGGTAGATCTTTGCCACCAGCTCTTCCAGCGTGTCGGCCTTCACAGCGCGGCCATCGGCCACAGCAGCTTCTAGCTGATAGGGGCTCTTGTAGTTACGGTAGGTGGTGTTGTTCTTGGGGCCTTCGTCCTCGCTGGCGTAGTCCTCATAGTAGCAGGCACCGCCGTGGGCTGCGGGCATATAGGGCAGCTGCTCAGGCCAGTTGGAGTCGAAGATCTGCCAGCTCTCGCGGTTCTTCTGCAGCTCGATCTGGTTTTCCAGCTGCTGGCCGGGCAGGTCCTCGTTCATGAAGCGCTTGCCGTTGAGGTCGAGGTTCAGGAAGCCTGCATTGCCCATGACGCCTACGCCGGCGAGGTCGGCGCCGCCACCCATGTGGTGGATCATCGGGGCGTGGCTCTGCTGCACCTGAGCGCCGGCCCACATACCCAGCTGGATGCCGTCGCCCTGGTTGGTGAAGTTGCCCTCCACATCCACATTGGTGAACAGGCACTGGATGTTGTTCTCAATGACCTCGGGGCAGAAGTGCTTGAGCATCTTGGTGTTCTGGGAGTAGTCGCCAGTGGAGAGGATGACGCCCTTGGAGGCGTTGCACTTGATGTACTCGCCGGTAGCGGCATCGCGGGCGTAGAGGCCCACGCAGCGGCCATTATCCATGATGAGCTTTTCAACGAAGCAGCCGTAGAAGGTCTGGACATTGCCGGTGTCGATGGCTTTCTGCATATTGGCCTCGACGGTGACGTGCTGGTCGGGCTTGAACTCAACGGAAGTGGGGTAGCAGGGGAAGCGCTCCTGCTTCCAGTCGTAGTGCTCGGGCAGCGGGTAGAAGATGGGGATGATGAAATTGTCCGCGCTCTCGTCGGGAATAGCGCTGCGGGTGGTCTCGGCGTAGTACAGGTCGGGGTTTGCCTCCACCCACCAGTCGAAGGCGTCGCCGATGTTGTGGGCCCACTTGCTCATGATGCTGCGCTTGCAGCGGTAGGTGCTCTCCACCATGTGGGAGTCGATGATGTCGTCGATCTGCTCACGGGTCCAGGTGTCGCGGCCCCACTTGGCCTGCACCTTGCCGTTGATGACGGCGTACTCGCCGCTGCGGCACTGGGGGCCGTCAGCCTTCTCGAAAGCAGCCACCAGACCGCCGTCCTCAGCGACGCTGCGGCAGGCGGCAACGCCTGCGATGCCGCAGCCCACGACTGCCACATCCACGTCAACGGTCTTGGCGACCTTACTCTCGTCGATCTCCGGCTCGGTACCCAGCCAGTCCTCATCGGAGGAAGATGCAGCAGTGTCGCCGCCTGCGGTGTGGACGCCCATTGCCTGCTCGATGCAGCTTGCGGCGGCCTTCTTGACGGCGTTGGTGGTGATGGTAGCGCCGGAGATGTTGTCGATCTCGGTGCTCTGAGCAGCCATCAGGGCGTCCTTCAGGGTGGGGGCTGCCACGCCGCCGATGCTCTCGGTCTCGTTGGAGGCGTCAATGACCACGTCGGTGATGGCGGTCTCGCTGAAGGTCATGGTGACCTTCACCTCACCGATGCCGGTGGCGGTGCCGGTGTAAGTGCCGGGGGTGTAGATGGCCTCGCCGGTGGAGGCGGCAGTGCTGCTGGAAGAGCCTGCGTTGCAGGCGGCCAGTGCGCTGGCGGTAACGCCGCTCATAGCGGCAGCGGCGGCAACCTTCAGGAAGCCTTTACGAGAGATCTTTTTCATCTGGAATGCTCCTTACTCTTTCTTCTTTCGACGTTTTCAGGTAGAAAATCGTTCTTCCGAGAGATAGTATAAAATATAACGAAGTAAAAGGGAATTAAAAAATCTTAAGCATCCTGATAAAAAAGCTTTATAAGTGCCCTATTTCCTGCTATACTGAGGCTGTACGGATGTCCCGCCGCCGGAAAGGAGTTTTTTTGTCATGAACGAGCACCAGCTTCTCTGCTTTCTCACCGTGAGCCGGACGCTGAATTTCTCCGCCGCCGCGCGGGAACTCTACTGCACCCAGCCCGCCCTGAGCTACCAGATACGCAGCCTCGAAAAGGAGCTGGACACCGCACTGTTCCGCCGCACGACGACGCAGGTGGCCCTCACCGAGGCAGGCCGCGCCCTGCTGCCCCATGCGGAAGACATCTACCGCGGCATCCTCAACGCCCGCACGGCGCTGAAAGGCTTCGGCACCCACCACACCCTGACTTTCCGCCTGCCGCCGGTGCTTTTGCAGCGGGACCCCATCTACCCCATCCTGATGGCGAGGCTCCACGCCGCGCTGCCGGGCTATGAGTTCAAAGTGGACACCACGCCTGTCCCCTCCAGCTACCACCACATGCTCTGCACCGAGGCAGACGCGGCGCTCTACCTTCCCTTCGGCCCGCTGCCGCCAGAGATCCGCTGTGAAACCATCATCGGCAACCGGTTTCACCTCATCGCCGCGCCGGAGCACCCATTCTCCGGCCAAAGCAGCGTCGAGCTTTCTGACCTTGCCGGACAGCAGATATTTTACGAGCCCCTCTATCAGGATATGGTGGATTTCGCCCAGAAGCAGCCGGGGATGCCCTATTCCACACCGGTCTGGCGGATGGTGGAAAACTACGAGTCGGTCTACGCCGAGCTTCTGGCCGGGCGGGGGATGTTCCTCTGCCCGATGATATACCCAGCTTTCCCTGCCGGGTGGCACATCCCGCTGCATCTGTCCATCCCGGACACCCGCCTGCTGACCCTGCGGGATGACCCCCGCCCCGAGATATGCACCCTGCGCAAAGTCTTCGCCGAGGTGTACGCCGAGAGAGAAAAGCTGATAAAAGCTCTGTGAGATGCAAAAACGCCGCCGTGCAATGCACAGCGGCGTTCGTTATTTCAGAGAAAGAGCTTACTTGCCCAGCATTTCCTTTGCGGTCTTGCAGATGGTGGCAGCGTCCAGACCATACTCCTTCAGCAGGTCCCATGCGGGGCCGGAGCAGCCGAACTTGTCCTGCACGCCGACGCGGCGGACAGGGGTGGGCAGCTTCTCGCTGAGCAGGGAGCAGACAGCCTCGCCCAGACCGCCGATGACGTTGTGCTCCTCGGCAGTGACGATCTTGCCGCACTCCCTGGCAGCCTTGAGGATGATGTCCTCATCCAGAGGCTTGATGGTGTGGATGTTGATGACGCGGGCGTGGATGCCCTCGGCGGCCAGGGTCTCGGCGGCCTTGCGGGCCTCGTTGACCATCAGGCCGGTAGCCACGATGGCAATATCATTGCCCTCGGTGAGCTGCTCGCCCTTGCCGATCTCGAAGTGATAGTTGGCCTCGTCGTGGAACACGGGAACAGCCAGACGGCCAAAGCGGAGGTAGACAGGACCCTGCATCTCATAGGCGGCGCGGACAGCAGCGCGTGCTTCCACGTCGTCGGCGGGGCAGATGATGGTCATGCCGGGCAGGCTGCGCATGAGGGCGAAGTCCTCGCAGCACTGGTGAGAAGCGCCGTCCTCACCGACGGAGATACCTCCGTGGGTAGCGCCGATCTTCACGTTCAGGTGGGGGTAGGCCACGGAGTTGCGGATCTGCTCAAAGGCACGGCCCGCAGCGAACATTGCAAAGCTGGACACGAAGGGAACATAGCCCATGGTGGACAGGCCGGCGGCGACGCCCATCATGTTGGCCTCGGCGATACCGCAGTCAAAGTGGCGGTCCGGGTGAGCCTTGCGGAACATACCGGTCTTGGTAGCGGCAGCGAGGTCGGCGTCCAGGACCACCAGGTCGTCGTGGCCCTCAGCGGCCAGTGCTTTCAGAGTATTGCCGTAGCTCTCGCGGGTAGCGATCATTTTCACATCTGCCATCTTACTTGTCCTCCTGTTCCAGCGCGGCGTAGGCTGCGTTCAGCTCCTGCATGGCCACAGCGTACTCCTCGTCGTTGGGGCCTTTGCCGTGCCAATCCACAGAGTTGGTCATAAAGGAGACGCCAGTACCCTTGACGGTGTCCAGAATGATGCAGGTGGGCTTGTCGTTCTCGGCGTGGAACGCCTTGATGGCAGACTCGATCTGGTCGTAGTCGTGGCCGTTGATGGTCAGGACGTTGAAGTTGAACGCCTTGAGCTTTTCTTCCAGCGGGGCGCTGTTCATGACCGTCTCGGTGGTGCCGTCGATCTGGAGGTGGTTGCGGTCCAGCATGACGCAGAGGTTGGAGAGTTTATAGTGGGCGGCAAACATGAAAGCCTCCCAGCACTCGCCCTCTTCCACCTCACCGTCACCGAGGATGGTGTAGACATTGATGGGCTTGCCGCTGTGCTTTGCGCCCAGAGCCATGCCGCAGGCGGCAGACACGCCCTGACCCAGACTGCCGGTGGACATATCCACGCCCGGCGTCTCATTCATGTTGGGGTGGCCCTGCAGGTAGCTGCCGATCTTGCGCAGGGTCTTGAGGTCTTCCACCGGGAAGAACCCGCGCTCGGCCAGCGTGGCGTAAAGTGCCGGAGCCGCATGGCCCTTGGACAGCACGAAGCGGTCGCGGTCCGGTTTTTTCGGCTCCTTGGGGTCGATGTTCATATCCACGAAGTAGAGGTAAGACAGCACCTCGGCGATGTCCAGACTGCCGCCCGGATGGCCGCACTTGGCGCTGTGAGTTCCCTCGATCACGCCCATGCGGATGTGACAGGCGTGCTTGGCAAGGGTAAGCTTTTCTGCATTTGTCATGATGGTCCTCCCGTATGAACCTCAGAAGTTGCAAGTATACAGCCGCGCAAGGCACAGCTCCCGCCGCCCCATTGCGCTATAATTCAAGTTTATATTATCTATTCTGTGCAAAAAGGTCAAGCTTCTTTCAGCAAAATGTACATAGGCGGTCAAAAACTGCTCCAAACGCTTTCTTTTTTGGTCAATTTGCAGCCCGTCCGGGGCTGTCTTGACAAATCCTGCGGCACTCTGCTATAATTTTCACGATTTCCGGCAGGAAGCCGGGCCTGCGGGCCGAAGCCCGCCTTACACTATTTTCAGCCGCCGCATTTTTGAAACAGACGCCATGAAGGGGTCTGCCGTTGGCTTGCAAGCCGACTGGCAGGCCCCTTTTTTGTTTTTCTGCGGCGCAGTCACAGGAGGAAACAGATGAAAACCAAAAACTCTTCTCCGGCCCGCAATGTCGTGCTGGCCGCACTCTTTCTGGCGCTGGCCTTCGTGCTGCCCATGGTGACGGGCCATCTGCCGCAGGTAGGCAATATGCTCTGCCCGATGCATTTCCCCATCCTGCTCTGCGGCTTCGTGCTGGGCGGACCTTGGGGTCTGGCTGTGGGCTTTGCGGCCCCGCTGCTCCGCTCGGTGCTCTTCGGGATGCCCCCGATGTTCCCCATCGCCATTTCGATGGCTTTTGAGCTGGCAGCTTACGGTGCTGTGTCCGGCTGGCTCTACCGCCGGGTGAAGCACACCCTGCCCATGACCTACGCCACCCTCGCGGCAGCCATGGTGGCCGGCCGCCTCGTCTGGGGCGCGGTCCGCTTCGTGCTGGCGGGTCTGTCCGGCTCGAGCTTCCCGTTCTCGGCCTTCCTGTCCGGTGCGCTCTTCACCGCTGTGCCGGGCATCATCGCACAGCTGGTGCTCATCCCCCTCATCATCACCGCTCTGCAGAAAGCAAAGCTTATGGACTAAGCTTATACAGAAAAATGGCTGATGCCTCGCGGCCCCAGCCATTTTGTTTTGCATATTACTTGCGGAGGAAGTCCGGCAGGGGCTTGCCCTGCTTGAGCCACTGATGATACTCGGCGGTCGCGGCGAACTCCACATCGCCGGCGGAGTTCAGCGCAGTCTCCACAGAGTCCTGGATCACGCCGATGATGAAGCCGACACCGACCATCTGCATGGCCACATCGTTGGAGATGCCAAACAGGGAGCAGGCCATGGGGATGAGCAGCAGAGAGCCGCCGGCCACGCCGGAAGCGCCGCAGGCACCCAGAGCGGACATGGCGCTCAGGACGATGGCGGCAGGCAGGGTCACGGGGATGCCCAGCGTGTTGGCCGCAGCCAGCGTCATGATGGTGATGGTGATAGCCGCACCATCCATATTGATGGTAGCGCCCAGAGGGATGGAGACGGAATACATATCCTTATCGAGGCCCAGCTTCTCGCACAGGGCCATGTTGACGGGGATGTTGGCCGCAGAGCTGCGGGTGAAGAAAGCGGTCAGGCCGGACTCCTTCAGGCAGCGGAACACCAGCGGATACGGGTTGCAGCGCAGATAGATGAACATGATAAAGGGCGAAACGATGAACGCCATGAAGAGCATGGTACCCACCAGCAGAGCCAGCAGCTTGCCGTACTGGGTAAAGATGGCCAGACCGTTACCGGCCACGTTGGTGTACACCAGACCCATGATGCCGAAGGGAGCCAGATTGATGATCCAGCGCACCACCTGCGACACAGCGTCGGCAGTGTCGGCAAGGAACTTCTTGGTGGTGTCAGAGCCGATGTTCTTCATGGCAAGGCCGAACATGCAGGCCCAGAACAGGATGCCGATGTAGTTGCCGCTCATCAGAGAGCTGACAGGGTTGGCGACGAAGTTGGTGAGCAGGGTGCTCAGCACCTCGCCCAGACCCTGCGGCACCACGTCCGACTGAGCAGCGTCTGCCAGAACGACCGACACAGGGAACATGAAGCTGGTGATCGAAGCGATCGCAGCCGCAAGGAAGGTGGTGAGCATGTACAGCCAGATGACCGTACCGAAGCGGCGGTCCAGCTTGGAGCTGCCCTGTGCCAGTGCGCTCGCCACGATGACGAACACCAGCACCGGAGCGATGCCCTTCAGTGCGCCGACGAACAGGCTGCCCAGCTCGCCGACCCAGCCTGCACCCGGCACCGCAAGCGCCAACACCGCGCCGATGACCAGACCGACGACGATGCGAAGGATGAGGCTGACCTCATTGTACTTCTTCGCAATGGCTTTTGCACCATTCATCATATAAAACACTCCTCTGTATTTGTGCGTCCTCGACGCACACTTTTCCTGTCTCTTACCCAAAGACAGTTGTTATTATAGCACACACGGAAAAAAAGTCAAAGGTTTTCAGTGAATTTTTCGGGCTGTTTCGGCAGATTTTTCATTTTCGGCCTTCCTCCGCGCCGCCTTATGTGTGCGCCGTAGAAATACATAACTAAAATATTTCACCGCTTAGGGCAGAAAAATCCCCCGGCAGAGTTTGTCTGCCGGGGGTAGTCATTCTTATTTATTTTTTCTGATTTTTCAGTCGTCCAGATAGGTCACTTTGCCGGGGACAAAGCCCTGGATGCCCATGCCGGGTGCATCCGAGACGGTGATATTCTTCTCGTCGAAGACCGCGCCGCCGAGGATGTGGTCCTCGCTGCAGAGCACCGGGCCGTCCAAGTCCACTTTGGTGATGATCTTCTTGGCGCAGGCCAGCTCCACGGCTGCGTTGACCGAGATCTTGGCTTCCAGCATACAGCCGATCATGCACTCCACGCCGTAGACCTCTGCCGCCGAGGCGATGCGGAGGGCGTTGGTGATGCCGCCGCACTTCATCAGCTTGATGTTCACAAAGTCGGCTGCGCCGGTCTGCATGATGCGCAGGGCGTCCGCCGGGCTGAACACGCTCTCATCGGCCAGTACCGGCACGCTGGCGTGGCGGGTGACGTACTGCATCCCCTCGAGGTCAGCCGCAGGCACAGGCTGCTCGACGAACTCGATGTCCAGGCCCTTCTCCTGCATCTGGTCGAGGATGCGGACAGCCTGCTTTGCATTCCACGCCTGATTGGCGTCGATGCGGAGCTTGACGTCCTTGCCCACGGCCTCGCGGACGGCGGCCAGACGGGCCACGTCCAGCTCCGGGTCGATGCCCACCTTGACCTTCAGGCAGTCGTAACCGCGCTGGATGGCGGTGCGGGCGTCCCGGGCCATCTCCTCGGGCGGGTTGACGCTGATGGTGATGTCCGTCACGATATTGCTGCGCGCGCCGCCCAGCATCCGGTAGACCGGGGCGCTGTACTTCTGGCCCAGCAGGTCCCACAGGGCCATATCCACGGCAGCCTTGGCGCTGGTGTTGTGGACGAGTGCCTTCTGCACGGCGGCGGTCAGATCCTCGAACTCGTCGAGGTCGCGGCCCAGGATGGCCGGGGCGATGTGGTCGCGGATGGCGCCGATGATGGCACCGGTGGTGTCGCCGGTGATGACGCCGGTGGGAGGTGCCTCACCGTAGCCCACCGCGCCGGTGTCGGTGTGCAGCTCAACGATGACGTCCTCCACGCTGCTCACAGTGCGCAGCGCTGTCTTGAAGGGGACGCGGAGCGGGGTCGAGATGCGGCCCAGCTTTACCTGTGTGATCTTCATGCCAGTCCCTCCTTATTCTTCCTGCATGTGTACGGTGGCCGACAGCTTCTGATAGGCGACGCGGGGCGTGCCGTCTTCCACATGGACGATGCCGCAGCGGGCAAAACCGTTCTTCTCGAGAAGATGCTGCATGATCTTGTTGTCGGCGTGGGTGTCGGCCCGCAGGCTCTCGCAGTGCTCGAGGCACCATGCGATGACCTCAGACGCCACGCCCCTGCGGTCACCCGCCGAGGCCAGCCGGTGGATGGTGCCGTAAGGCACCTCATCGTTGAGCCACTGGCCGTCTTCGATTTTCGCGTAGGTGGGGTCCGGCCCGAGGATGAAGGCAAACACCGCCTCGAGACGGCCGTTCACCGTATAGACGAACAGCCGGTTGGAGTCGATGTCTTCTTCCAGCATCTCCTGCGGCGGATAGCTGTCGCCCCACTGGGTCGGGTTGCCCGAATCCGCCATTGCTTTCCGGGCATGGGCATAGATCTCTAAAATTTGCTCCAAATCAGAGCGCCGTGCTCCACGAAACATTCCGTTTCCACCTTCTCTTTCCGTGCGCCGCAGCGCACTCCCACATTTTTGCAGGTCTGGCTTTTATTGTAACACACTCTGCATCGTTTTTCCATCTTAAGACATCAAAAGACGTCCCGCAGACACGGGACGTCTTTTTTCGCAGTGTGCTCAAAGGTCAGGCCGGTGTGCGGGTGCGGGCCGCGCGGCTCTGGCGGTACTCACGGGGGCTCTGGCCGTACCGCTCGTGGAACAGGCGGTAGAAATAGCTGGTGTTCTCGTAGCCGACGTAGGTGATGATCTGCTGGATGTTCCAGTCGCTGCGGCGCAGCAGGCGGGCGGCAGTCTCCATCCGGTGCTTCTGGAGCAATTCCTTGTAAGTACGGCCTGTCTGCGCCCGGACGCACTCGCTGACATAGGCCAGAGAGACGCCGTAACTGCGGGCCACATTGGAGAGGCTGGCCTCACGGTAATTCTTGGTGATCTCATCCAAAGCCGCCTGCACCAGCTCTTCGCGGCTGACGGCTGCACCGTAGGCTTCCAGCGGGAATTTCTTGATGCTCATAGGTTTCCTCCGTTGCGGCGCAGCCGGGGACATGGGGGATGTCGGAGCCGGGCCGCGCTCAGGTCTCATAAGCGTCCCTCTGTTGGGAGGCTTCTGCTTATAATACGGCGCAGCCGGGCCGGAAATTGCATAAGACAAGAAAATTCTCCAAAATTTTTCAGACGGGGTTTCGACAAAGCAAAAGCTGCCGCCTGCCTCGGGCAGCAGCGTTTCAGGAAAAGAAAAAGAGGAAAACAGAACTCAGAACATCTTCTCGTGGTGATACCGGCCCGTGCGCAGGAACTCCACCCACTCGGCGATGTTCACGGCGTGGTCGCCGATGCGCTCGAGGTACTTGATGACCATCAGCACGTCGAGGGCGGCGTCCACTTTGCCGGGATCGGCGGCGATCTCCGCCGCCAGCATCCGCTTGATGGTGTTGAAGTCGTAGTCCACCGCGTCGTCGGCGTCGATGACGGATTTTGCCGCCGCCTCATCTTCTGCCGCAAAGGCGCTCATGGCGTCCTGCAGCATCTTGTGGGCTTTACGGCCCATCTCAATGCTCCTGCTCACGGCGGGGTCGCCCGCCTTGCGGACGCCGGCCAGATGGGGGACGATCTCCGCGATGTCGGCGGCATGGTCACCGATGCGCTCCACGTCTGTCACCACTTTCATGGCAGCAGAGATAAAGCGCAGATCACTTGCCACCGGCTGCTGACGCAGCAGCAGGGTCATGCAGCGGTGCTCGATGTCCCGCTCCATCCGGTTGACCTCGGTGTCGCCCTTGATGATGCCCTTTGCTTCCTCGGCGTCCGCCGTGCAGAGGGCTTCCAGCGCATCTTCCACCGCGTCGGCAGAGAGCTGGCTCATCTTGGCCAGCGATCCCTTCAGGGCCGCGAGGTCGGCTTCGTACTGTGTGCGTGTGCTCATATCGCAAACCCTCCTTTTTAACCGAAGCGGCCCGAGATGTAGTCCTCGGTGCGCTTATCCTTCGGGGTGCTGAAAATCTCGCTCGTGGGGCCGCACTCCACCAGCTCACCCAGCAGGAAGAAGGCCGTGCGGTCGCTGATACGGGCCGCCTGCTGCATGTTGTGGGTGACGATGACGACGGTGTAGTTCTTTTTCAGCTCGCTCATCAGCTCTTCCACCTTCATGGTGGAGCCGGGATCGAGGGCGCTGGTGGGTTCGTCCATCAGCAGGACTTCGGGCTTGACAGCCAGAGCCCGGGCGATGCACAGGCGCTGCTGCTGGCCGCCGGATAGGCCCAACGCGCTCTTTTTCAGGCGGTCTTTCACCTCGTCCCAGAGGGCAGCGCCCCGCAGGGAGCTTTCCACCAGCTCATCCAGCTCCGCCTTATTGCGGACGCCGTGGAGCCTGGGGCCGTAAGTAATATTGTCGTAGATGCTCATGGGGAAGGGGTTCGCCTTCTGGAAGACCATGCCCACGCGGCGGCGCAGGTCGGTCAGCTGCATCTCCTTTGAGAAAATATCCTCGCCCCGGAGCCGGACGTCGCCCTCGATGCGGACGTTCGGCACAAGGTCGTTCATCCGGTTCAGGGTCTTGAGGAAGGTGGATTTGCCGCAGCCCGAGGGGCCGATGAGGGCAGTGATCTCCTGTTCGCCCACGTCCAGCGAGATGCCCTTGAGGGCCTTGAAGTCGCCGTACCAGAGGTTCAGGTCATGGGCCGTAATAATTGATGCCATACAGACTCCTTTATTGGTTGACTGCTCCTTCATCCAACCTCTCAGTCGGGCTTGCGCCCGCCAGCTCCCCTTGTAGGGGAGCCTCTGGCGAAGAGGCTGACTTTTCCGATATGCCAAGGCCTCCCCTCGATAGGAGCAACAACGACGACCGCCGCCAGTGGCGGAAACAGGGAGTCGCTGTTGGGGCCGCGGCCAGCAAGACGCAAGCAAAGCGCTGCGGATGCTGGGTGCCGCAACCCGGGCAGCGGCATCGCGTCAGCGATGACGGAGAGGTTTACTGTTTCTGTTTGAGCTTTGTTTTTGCCAGACGGGCTGCGAGGTCGATGAGAAGCACCAGAACCAGCAGCACTGCGCCGATGCCCCAGGCGGAGGCGAAGTCGCCATCCTCGAAGGCCCGCAGATAGAGCAGGACGGAGAGGGTCGCGCCGTTGGATGTGTAAGCCTTGGCGATGCTGCCTGCAATAACTTCCGCCGCACCGGCGGTGAAGAGCAGGGCCGCGCTCTCACCCACGATACGGCCCACGGCCAGGATGCAGCCGGTGACGATGCCGTCGATGCTGCAGGGCAGCACGATGGTGCGGATGATGTGCCACTTGCCCGCGCCGAGGCCCAGAGCGCCCTCCCGGTAGCCCTGCGGCACCGTTTTGAGGGACTCCTGCGTGGTGCGGATGATGGTGGGCAGGTTCATGACCACCAGCGTCAGGCTGCCGGAGAGCAGGCAGGTCTTAAAGCCCATTGTCTGGGCGAAGACCAGCATACCCACGAGGCCGTAGATGATGCTGGGGATGCCCGCCAGCGTCTCATTCGTGAACTCGATGACCTCAATGAGCTTCCGGTTGGAGGCGTACTCTGTGAGGTAAACTGCCGCGCCCACGCCCAGCGGAAGGACGATGAGCAGGGTGAGCAGGATGACATATAACGTGTTGAGGATGGCGGGCAGGATGCCGTCAGTGCCTTTGAGGACGCTGGCGGTGGTGGAAAGGAATTCCCAGCTGACGTGGGGGATGCCCCGCACCAGCACCAGCCCGATAACGCCCACCGTGAGGGCGATGACCAGCACTGCCGCCGCCCAGACCAGCGCGGTCATGATGACGTTCCATGCGCGGCGGGAGGGGGAGAAGTCACTTTTCATCCTTGTTTCCTCCCTTCAGCACAGCGTTGAGCAGCACATTGATGACCATGATGAAGACGAACAGCACCAGCGCGATGCTGAACAGCGCCTGCTTCTGCAGGCCGCTGGCATAGCTCATCTCCTTGGCGATGGCCGTGGTCAGGAAGGTGACGCTGCGGAAGAGGCTGTCCGGCATATTGGGGCTGTTGCCTGCCACCATCATGACAGCCATTGCCTCGCCGATGGCGCGGCCAATGCCCAGAACGATACCGGCTGCAATGCCGCTCCTGGCCGCCGGGATGCTGATCTTGAACCACGTTTCCGTATCGGTCGCACCCAGTGCCAGACTGCCCTGCTCATACTCGGGGGGAACGGCGTTGAGGGCCGTCACCGACACCGACACGATGCTGGGCAGTATCATGATGGACAGCACCACGATGGCCGACAGCAGGCAGGCGCCCGACGCCTTGCCAAACACCTTCGCCACCGCAGGCACCAGCACCTGCATGCCCAGCAGACCGAACACCACGCTGGGGATGCCGCTCAGCAGCTCCACCGCCGTGACGACCACATTGCGCACGCCGGGAGCTGCCGCTTTCGAGAGGAACACTGCTGTCAGCAGGCCCACCGGCACGCCGATGAGGGACGCGCCCAGGGTGCCGTAAATACTCGAAAGCACGAAGGGCAGGATGCCGTACTTCGGCTCGGACGCCGTGGAGGCCCACTCGGTGCCGAAGAGGAATTTCAGCGGGCCGATCTTTCCGATGGCGGGCAGGCCCGACAGGAACATATAGATGGTAATGACAGCCACGCAGCCTACAGCGAGGATGCCGCAGAGGAAGAAGATGGCGTTCATGACAGCTTCCAGCCATTGGGCCGGGGTGCGGGGCAGCTCGAATTTTTTCATAAAAACACCTGAGGGATCCCTCGCAAAATTACTCGTTCACCGGCACAGCGCCTGCGGTGCGGATGAGGTCGGCAGCGTCGGTGCTGGTAGCAAAGTCGAAGAACGCCTGAGCCTGAGCGGAGAGGGTGACGGAGTCGTTGGTGACGAACACGAAGGGACGCTGCACCTCATAGCTGCCGTCCTTGACGGTCTCCTCGCTGCACTCCACGCCGCCGACGGTCACAGCCTTGACGGTGTCGCCGACGGCAGACAGGGAAGCGTAACCAATGGCCAGAGGATTGGCCTCCACAGCGCTGATGACAGCGCCGGTAGCCGTCAGCTCCTGCGCATACTTGCAGGAATCCTTGACGTCCACGATGCTCTCGAAGCCATCGCGGGTGCCGGAGCCAGCCTCGCGGCCCACCAGAACGATCTCGCCGTCGTCGCCGCCGACCTCGGACCAGTTGGTGATCTCGCCGGTGAACATCTGCTTGAGCTGGTCAACGGTCAGGTCCTCGACCTTGCTGTCCTTGTTGACGATGATGGCGATGCCGTCCAGAGCTACGATCGTGCCGGTGACGCCGGTCTCGTCAGCCTTCAGGGCGCGGGAAGAAAGGCCGATGTCCAGAGTCTTATCGGTAGCGCCGGTGATGCCTGCGCCGGAACCGGTGGGGTCATAGCTGATGGTGACATCCGGCTCGATCTCAGCGAAGCCCTCGGTCAGGGCGGCGATGACGTTCTTCATAGAGGTGGAACCGCCGGTGGCGACATTGCCGGACAGCGCAGCCGTAGAAGAAGCGGAAGCTGCGGTGCTGGATGCGGCGGCAGAAGAGGCAGCAGTGGAAGAAGCTGCACCGCCGCAGGCGGTCAGGGCAGCAGCAGCGGCAGCAGCGCCGCAGATGGACAGGAACGAACGACGAGTGATCTTTTTCATCATAATATCTCCTTCAACTGGGCCGGCCCTTTTGTTCTGGCCGGGCTGTTTTCCTTTTCCTTGTTGTGTCTCTCTTGGGACGCCTTTATTGTAGCGCACCGCCCATCCAGCTGCGACCATGGCGGCGCAAAATGCAGGTAAAGTTTTGTGCGGCGTTTTTGCGCTGCTGTCATCCTCTGGTAAAGCCGATGTGGAAAATAGGACACTTGATTTTACATTCCCGGTCAAACTGTCAAAAATCCGCACGTTCGTTTGTGCATCCCGCCCGCTGAAGGGTGCAAAAAAGGCTGCTTCATAGAACGTAAAGCAGCCTTTCAGACCCTATGATCGAATCAGAATTTCTCTTCCGTGCCGTCCGGGCGGTAGAGCTGGACATATCTGCGCCACTTGTCCGCGCCCATCACCCGGCTGTAGCAGTCGGCCAGCTCTTTGTTGGCCGTCTCTGCATCCAGCGTCTCACCCTCGGCAGGCAGGACCAGCACCCGGAACCATGCGTCGAAAAGATGCTCCGTCCAGCCGGTGTCAACGGCCCCGCAGCGGGCATAAAAGCCCAGACGCCGGGCGGCCATGGCCTCGTCGTCAGCCTTCTCGGGACACTCGGCCTCGATGAGGATGGCCTTTGCGCCCTCCTCGTGGGCGGGCAGAGCGGCCAGCAGATGTGCGCCAATGCCGGTGCTGCGGTAGGCAGGCAGGACGGAGAAATAGTCCAGCTGGCTCACTTCACAGCCCATAGGCCGCACCATCAGCAGGTAGGACACCAGCGTCTCCCCCTCGAACACGCCCCAGGTGTGGGCCATGCCGACGGCTTCGCTGTTCAGTATCATGCTCAGGGGTTTCAGCTCGCTGGGCGGGAAGTCGCGGCGCATCTCGTCCAGATACACCCGCGTCAGCTCGTCGGCGGTGAGTTTCTTCCACGTAAAGGTCTGGGGCTTCATATCAAAATTCCTTTCCGATAAAAATACCGCCGGGCCGGGCGCAGCGGCCCGTTCCCGGCGGTGTTCGAGAAGCTGTTTGCGTGAGAAAACGGCTTCTTAGTTACAGCTGCTTGCGCAGGGCATCGTACACGGCCTGCACATCGCCCTTGATGACCACCTGACAGGCGTTCTTGGCCGGGCGGATGACGCCCTCTGCGCCTGCGGCCTTGGCAGCGGCCTCGTCCACGGAGGCGTAGCTGTGTACCTCAAAGCGGAGGCGGGTGGCGCAGTAGTCCACCTTGACGATATTATTCTTGCCGCCGAGGGCTTTCAGGATGCCGGAGGCCAGTGCCTCGCTCTCGGCAGAGCTCATGCTGGGCGTCTCGGCCCCGCCGTTCTTATGGTTGTGATAATACTTGCGTCCAAAGTAAAAGCAGGCCATGGCTACCATGGCGAGAACGATCTTGAACGGCAGCGTGATCGGAAGGAATGTGACGATGAGCGCGATGACGATAGCAGCGATCCAGCTGTAAATATCCATTCCCAAAAACATACGATAATTCCTCCTTTGGGGAACGATGCGGCGGGCGCTTCCGGCAGGAAGCCGCCCGGACCCAGTCCGGGTACAACACCATATTAACATACTGCCGGGAAAAAAGAAAGCCTTTTCGGGTATCTTTCGGCCCGAGAGCTTGCATCCCGGGCCGGAATCGGGTACTATAAAGACAGTATATCCCCAATACACGGAAGGAGCATCCTTATGGAATGGACTGATATTCGCCTGACCGTATCCAAAGCCGACGCCGAGGCCGCTGAGGCCGTGGCCACCATGATCGCGGAGGGCGGCATTTATATCGAAGACTACAGCGACATCGAGGAACAGGTGGAGCAGATCGCCCACGTGGACCTCATCGAGCAGGAGCTGCTTGACAAGCCCCGGGACACCGTCATCATCCACATGTACCTCGAGCCGGGCGCTTCGCCGGTGGAGACGCTGGCCCTCATCGCGGCCCGGATGGAGGCCGCAGGCATCCCCTACACCTCCGAGACCGAGGGCGTGGAGCAGGAGGACTGGCAGAACGGCTGGCGCAAGTATTACCACCCGATGGACGTGGGCCAGCGCCTCGCCATCGTGCCGTCCTGGCAGGACTACGACACCGACCGCGTCAAGCTCATCCTCGACCCGGGCCTTGCTTTCGGCACCGGCGGCCATGAGACCACCAACCTCTGCCTCGAAGTGCTGGACGAGCGGGTCAAGGGCGGCGAGCGGGTGCTGGACATCGGCACCGGCAGCGGCATCCTCGCCATCGCAGCCCTCAAGCTGGGCGCAGCCGTGGCTGAGGGCGTGGACATCGACCCCGTGGCCGTCCGCACCGCCGGCGAGAACGCCGCCCTCAACGGCGTAGCCGATAAGCTGACCGTCCTCGTGGGCGATCTGTCCGACAAGGCCAGCGGCAAGTACGACATCATCACAGCCAACATCGTGGCCAACGCCATCATGTCGCTGGCCCCCGCCGTCCCCGGCCTGATGGCCGACGACGCCGTCTTCATCGCCAGCGGCATCATCGACAGCCGGAAGGACGAGGTCATCGCTGCGTTGGAAGCCGCTGGCCTCGCCGTGCTGGAAGTGAAGGAGAAGCGCGGCTGGGAGTGCATCGTCTGCAAAAAAGCGTAAATTTTTCAACGGGCTTGCCCTCTCAGGCCGCTTCGCGTCCAGCTCTCCCAAAGGGAGAGCCTAAGATGTAAAGGATCAAAAAATATGCCGCACCGTTATTTTACCACTGAAATTTCCGACGGTACCGCCGTGCTGCGGGGGGCCGACGCCCACCATCTCTCCCGCGTGATGCGGGGCAAACTGGGGGACACCGTCATCCTCTGCGACGGCAGCGCCGTCGAGTATACTGCCACCATCACCGGTTTCGGCGACGAGACGGTGGAGTTCAGCGTGGAGCCGGGCTACCCCAGCGCCGCAGAACCCACCGTGGACGTCACCCTGCTGGTGGGTTATCCCAAGCAGGACAAGCTGGAGCAGGTCATCCGCCACGGCGTCGAGCTGGGCTGTGACCACTTCATCCCTTTTTTCAGCCGCTACTGCGTGGCCGCGCCCAAGAAGGAAGAGCAGAAAAACGAGCGCTACAACCGCATCGCCTTTGAAGCCGCCAAGCAGTGCGGCCGGGGCATCCTGCCGGATGTGGCCCTTCCGCTGCCCAACTTCGGGGCTGTCTGCCGCAGCCTCGACCAGTATGACCTCGTGCTCTTCTGCTACGAGTGCGGCGGCGCACCCCTGCGCCAGCTTCTGGCTGAGGCCACGCCCGCCAATGGCGAAAAACTGAAGATCGCCATCATCACCGGCGCAGAGGGCGGCTTCGCCGCCGAGGAAGCTGAGATGGCCGCAAAAGCCGGCGCAAAGACCGTCGGCCTCGGCCCCCGCATCCTCCGCTGTGAGACGGCCCCGCTGGCCGTTGTCTCTGCCGTCATGACCCTGACGGGGAATCTTGAATAAGTTCTGACATCAGAAACGGCGTCCCGCCGAGGTGGGACGCCGTTTCTCATTTATTCTGCATCTGCATCCCGCAGGGCCTTTTTGATGGTCAACAGGTTCTGCGGGCTCATGGAGAAGCTGCGCAGGCCGAGGTGGAGATACTGGGTCGCGTTGACGGCATTGCCGACGGCGAGGCCGCAGATGGTGACGGGGATGTCCGCTTTCCTGGCGGCGTCCACCACCATGGCGATGAGCTTTTTCATGGCCGGGCTGGCGGGACGGTAGTAGTGCTCGGCAATGGCCAGTTCCCGGCTCACCGCGTGGGTGTACTGGGTCAAATCGTTGGTGCCGATGACGAAGAACCGGCAGCCGTGAGCCGTGAAGTCCTCTGCCGTCAGGCAGGCGGCGGGTACGCTGAGCATGACGCCGAAGGGGACATCCGGCTCGAACTCCACGCCCCGCTCGGTGAGCTTGCGGCGGCAGTGGTCTACCACCTGCATGGCGGAATCCCAGTCCTCGATGTCTGTCACCATGGGGAACATGACCCGCAGCGGGCCTTTTGTGGCGGCACGCATGAGGGCGCAGATCTGTACTGCCATCTGGGGCAGATTGCGCAGACTGCTGCGGATGCCCCGCAGGCCCAGCTTGGAGGACTGGACGCCCTGATAGGCATCGGCCATGGTGCGGTCAGCACCGAAGTCGAAGGTGCGCACCGTCACCGTCCTGCCCCTGGCGGCGGCGAGGCAGGAGGTGTAGAACAGATACTGCTCCTGCTCGTCCATGGCGTGGCCGGGCATCATCATGTAGCTGCTGCGCAGCAGGCCCACGCCGGACGCGCCAGACTCCATCGCGGTCCCCACGTCCTCGGGGCCGAAGCAGTTGGCCAGAAGCTCGAATTCTTCGCCGTCCCGGGTGCGGTTGGGCAGCTCAAGCTGGGCGTTCAGCTCCTCGTTCTGGCGCTGCATCTCGCAGATGCAGGTGATGGCGCTCTGCCGGGCGGCGGCATCCGGGTCAAGGATGCACTCACCCTCGGTGGCGTTCAGGATGACCTCGCGGCCGTCGCAGTCTTTCAGGAAATCTTCGCCCACCTGGGTGATGCCCGGGATGTTCAGCGAGCGGGCGATGATGGCCGCATGGCTCTGGCCGCTGCCCTCAGCGGTGATGAGGCCGAGGATGCGGCCCGCCGGGACGCTGAACAGATCGGTGGGCATGAGCAGGTCAGACGCAAGGATGACCGGGTGGTCGAGGGCCAGCCAGCTGCGGATCCGGTGGCAGAGGATGTTGGTGATGCGCTGGGTCACGTCGAGGATGTCCACGCTCCGCAGCTGCATGTAGGCGTTGTCCTTCATGGCGGCCAGCTGGGCGGCGTAGCGGCGGCCCACACGGTCCATCGCCTCGGCGGCACCGACGCCGGCTTTTATCTGGAAAGCCACCTCATTCATGAAGCCCTCGTCTTCCAGCATCATGCTCTGGAACAGGAAGATGGCCTGCTCCGAGGGCGCGGCGCGGCCAGCCATCTCGTCCAGCTCCTGCTGAGCGACCTTGATGGCGTCTTCCAGCGCCTGCTTTTCCTGTTCGGGGTGGAAAGGCCCCTCGCCGAACACCAGCGGCGGGCGGTCCAGCCGGCTGACCTGACCCAGCACGAGGCCGGGCGATGCGGTAAAGCCCTTATATACCTTCATGTTTCCATCTCCTCCGGCGGCACTCTGCCGGTCAGCGCCCGGCAGACCAGTGCCTGCAAAAAGGTGTTGGGCAGCAGAGCGGCCCGTGCGGCCTGCGCCGGGCCTGCTTCACCCTCGAACAGCGGCTCGAAGCTCCTGAGGCGCTCGAAGTCGCATTTTGCAAGGAAAGCTTCTCCCAAAGTACGGGTGGTGTAGTAGGGGGCGGGGTCTACGCCCACGTCCTCAGCCGCGGCTTCCAGCGGGGCAAGCTCTGCATCTGAGAGTTTTGCCAGCAGGAGAGCAGCGTCTGCCGTCAGGGTGGAGGGGTGCTTTTCCCGCATGTCCTTCTGGACGGCCTCGAAGGCCGCATGGAATGCGGCAGCATCCGCGCTGCTCTCAGCCCCGCTGTCCACAGCGTAGGCGCAGCCTCGCAGCCGCCCGAAGGCCCGCAATGTATCGTGGTAGCCCAGCTCGATGTTCCGCCGGGCGGTGGCGGGCTCGAAGTGGAGGATGTCGCCCAGCTCCCAGTAGCTTCGGATGAGGGTGGTGGGCAGGCCGGTGCGGTTGGGGCGGGTGATGCCCACACCCTCCAGGTCCACACAGACCAGCTCTTCTGCGCCCATCTTCTGAGCCAGCGCGGTGGGCATATTGTCCCGGTAGCCGCCGTCGAGGTAAGACACCCCGTCGATGGTGTGGGCCCGCAGGGCGGGGAAGCAGGCTGCAGAGGCCAGCAGGTAGTCTTTCACCTTGCCCTCGGGGATGTCTTCCAGCGGAAGCTCCCGGGCCTTGAGGGTCTTCTGCTCCACGGTCACAAGACCCAGCCGGATGGGGCTTTTGCGGAGTTTATCTTCGTCCAGCACCCGCTCGACGATCTCTTCCAGCGGAGTGACGTCCATGCCGCCCTGAGTCACAGCGTCTTTGAGGAATGCATGCAGCTCGGAAAGCGGCGCATCCTCGGCGGGCAGCTCCATCACATCCTGGCTGCGGATGGTCAGCCACATGTCCCGGGCCGTCTCGTAGAGGTCGAGGGCGAACATGGCGCCGTTCAGGCTGCCGACGCTGGTACCCGTAATGATTTGGGGCCGCCAGCCCAGCTCGATCAGCGCCCGCCAGACGCCCACCTGATAGCTGCCGCGGGCGCCCCCGCCCGCCAGCACCAGCGCCTTTACGGGGGTGTTGTTCTGCGCCATGTTTTCTGCCTCCTTTGATGTGTTCCGGTTTTGCCTAGATTATAGCATATTTCCCGGGAGATTTCTCTCTGTTTTTGTAACAAAAAATGTGCTATAATAAATTCACCTTGCCAGAACGATTCAGGAGGACGACAGATGCACCGCAAGCAATGGATTTTCGACATGGACGGCACCCTCACCGACAGCATGACTGTGGTGTGGCAGGGCGCACCGCTGGAGCTGCTGCGCCGCTATGGCCGCACCGCAAGACCCGGCATCCACGATGTTCTGCTGAGCATGGGGATGGTGGAGGGCGCGGAATATCTCATCCGCACCTACGATCTGCCCCTGACCCTGCGGGACTACGAGCCTGCCATGCGGCAGGTCATCCGGGACCTGTACAAAAAAGTTGAGCTGAAGCCCGGCGTCCGGGAGATGCTGACCCGGCTGAGAGCCGAGGGCGTGCGGATGTGCATCTGCTCCAACACCTGGGCAGAGCAGTGCGAAGAGGTGCTCACCCGGCTGGGCGTCGCAGACTATTTCGAGTTCTTCTACACCGCACAGGGCGCGAAGAGCAAGGCCCACCCCGAGGTGTTCCACGAAGTCCTCGAGCGGCTGGGCGGCAGCGAACCCGCCGACGCCGTTGTCTGCGAGGACGCTGTCTACGCCACCCGTACGGCCAGGCAGTGCGGCTTCTACCTCATCGACATCGAGGATGAGACCAGCGCTGCCGATAAACCCGAATTGCAGCGCCTTGCCGACCAGTACATAACGGATTGGACGCAGCTGGACTGGACAAAATTATAAAGCAATGGGGAGGCTCTTCCGGGCCTCCCCATTGCTTTATCGGAACTGCTTTTCCAGATAATCTTTCAGCGCCGTGCGGGCTGCAGGCTCCCGCCCGCGGGGGACAGGGACCCGTGCGCCGCTCTGCATCCAGAACTCACCCGCCGCCAGCTGAGACACCGCCGCCAGATTGACCACATAGGAGCGGTGGAGCTGGACGAAGCGCTCATCCGTTAAAAGCGGCTGGGCCACCTGTGCGAACGGCACCCGGACAGACAGGGACGGCACATCCTCGCCGCTGGCGAGATGGAAATGCACCACATGATGGGTACACTCGAGGTATTCGATGTCCGCGAAGGGCAGCACCCGCAGACCCGACGCCGTGGCTACCGGGATGGCCGGGCCGTACTCCGGCTCGGTGGCCCGGGCCAGCAGAGCGTCCAGCTGTTCCGGCGGAACAGGCAGCAATAAATACTGCATGGCGTCCACCCGGTAGGCGCTGTAGGCGTGGGCGGGCGTGTGGGCCAGAAAAGCCAGCGGGCTGCGCCGCCCCCGGCTGCGGAGTGCAGCCGCTGCCCGCAGCGACGCGGCGGCTGCCGTGGACGGCAGCTCGATGAGATACAGCTCGTACCGCTCCCCGGCGTCGTCCCGGGTCAGCAGGGCCTCCGGACTGTCCAGCTGCTCGATGATGCAGGCGTCGTCCCGCCGGGCATAATAGTCGAGACACTGCCGCTCCACCCGGCTGCGGAGGACGCTGTCCGGGCTGCACACCGCGATATGAAATATCATTCCGAAGCCCCCTTTCGGGCCTGCCGCCGGCGCTTGCTTTTTCGGCCCGGCGGGAGTATCATTGCTATAAAAAACAGAAGGAGAAACTGCTATGGAAATGCCTCTCGTCAGCATCATCGTCCCTGTGTACAATGCCCAGAGCCACCTGAGCCGCTGCCTCGAAAGCATCTGCGGGCAGGAGTACAAGAACCTCGAGCTCATCGTCATCAACGACGGCTCCAAAGATAAGAGCCTGCCCGTCTGCGAGGAGTTCCGCAAAAAGGACAGCCGCATCCTGCTGGTGGACAAGGCAAACTCCGGCGTGTCCGACACCCGGAACCTCGGCCTGAAGCTTGCCGGCGGTAAGTACGTCCAGTTCGTGGACAGCGATGACTACATCGCCCCGGACTACACCGCCCGGCTGGTGGAGGCGGCAGAGAAGACCGGTGCCGACCTCGTCATCTCGCCCTACACCATGGTCATCCCCGCCGGGGCGTCAAAGCCGGAACAGGTGCTGGAAAAAATCCAGGACGACCTCGGCGTCATGCATGTTGCACGCCCGCCGGAGAACCGGGAATACGGTTTCCTGCCCGAGGGCGTCTACGACAAGGACACCTTCGCCCGCCGCCTGATGGATAAGCCCGCCTCTTACTTTTACAGCGTGCTCTGGAACAAGCTCTACCGCCGCGACATCCTCACCCGGCACGACATCCGCTTTACCAGCGAGATGCGCTGGGCCGAAGACCTCGTGTTCAACATGCAGTATATCCAGTACGCCGAAGTCTTTGCGTCCATCCCGCAGCCCGGCTACTACTACGTCCAGAACCCTCAGAGCATCTGCCACACCCAGATAAAGCCTGCCACTCTGGTGCAGAACAAGATCCAGGTGTTCCACTACTACAAGGACCTCTACACCCGGCTTGGGATGTATGAGCAGGTGCGGCCCCAGCTCTACAAATTCCTCATCGACATTGCCGAGAGCACTTACCCCTCCGGCCCCTTCAAGAAGGTCATCGATGAGGCGAAAGCCTACTGGAAAGAGCACAAGGCAGAGATCTCATCCTAAAGAAAAGCGGGAGGCCCCTGCGGGGCCTCCCGCTTTTGTTGAAATTCAACCTCTCACCGCTCCATCCCGCTGACACGGGCATGTCGCGGAGCTCCCCTAATAGGGGAGCCTTTTAGAGGAATTTTACGCTCCGATGGCGGCACACTTCTTGGCCAGCCAGTCGCGCTCGTCCTCGGTCAGGCGGGGAGCCAGCTTCTCGAAGACCTCGCGGTGGTAGGCGTTCAGCCAATCCAGCTCGTCGCGGCTCAGAACGCCCGGGACGATGGGGGAGGTGGCGATCGGCACGAACGTGATGGGGCAGAATGCCAGGAACTCGCCGTACTGGTTGGATGCTTTGTGGTAGCACTCCAGCTCATTCTCGATGCGGATGCCCACGACGCCGCCCTCATAGACGCCCGGCTCGTCGGTGACGATCATGCCCGGCTTGAAAACGGTGGTGTTGCGGCCGTTCAGGGCGTGGGGGCCTTCGTGGACGTTGCCCACGTGGCTGACGCTGTGGCCGGTGCCGCAGCGGTAGTTGATGAGGTGGCGCCACAGCGGCTCACGGGCGATGGTGTCCAGCATATGGCCGTCGCAGTAGTCCAGCCAGACAGCCCGGGCGATGTCGATGTGGCACTGTAAAGTCCAGGTGTAGAACAGGCGCTCGTCCTCCGTCAGCTCACCCAGCGGGTAGGTGCGGGTGATGTCGGTGGTGCCGTCCATATAGGTTGCGCCGCTGTCCACCAGCAAGAAGCCCTTCTTCTCGAGCTTTGCGTGGTCTTCCTCGGTGGCGTGGTAGTGCATCATGGCGGCGTTGGGGCCGTAAGCTGCAATGGTGCCGAAGCTCTCAGTCAGGAACTTGTCCTGTGCGCTGCGGTACTTGTGGAGGATCTCGTCGATGGTCAGCTCGGTCAGCTCTTCGCCGGCAGCCAGACGGTTCTCCAGCTCGATCTGGAAGCGCACCATAGCCACGCCGTCGCGGATGTGAGCTTCGCGGGTGTGAGCCAGCTCGACTTCGTTCTTGACGCCCTTCATGGGCAGCAGGGGGTCGGCCTCGTCCTTGACGGTCAGAGCCGGGTTGGCCTGCAGGGTCTGGTAAACAGCGTAGTTGACGGAAACGGGGTCGGCCAGAACGGTCTGCTCTTCGGCCTGGGCGGCGAGGAAGGTAAGCACATCGTCGTACTCAGCCAGCTCCACGCCGTTCTCCTTCAGCTCCGCAGCAGCCTCAGCGCTGACGCGGGCGTTGTCGATGAAGAGCGTCGCCTTATTCGGGGTCACATAGCAGTAAGCCATTGCATAAGGGGTGCATTGAATGTCCATCGCACGCAGATTGAGCAGCCATGCCAGATTGTCCAGCTTGCCTACCAGCTGTGCGGTGCAGCCCAGCTCAGAGAGCTTCGCACGCAGCTGGCCCAGCTTCTCGGCAGGGGAGAAGCCTGCGTACTCTTTCGGCAGGAGCCATGCCGGGGTAGCGGGCAGGGCGGGACGGCCCTCCGTCCACAGCTCGTCCTCGAGGTTCAACAGCTTGATGGTGCCTTTCTTAGCGTCCAGTTCTTTCTGCAGGCTGCGCACCAGACCGCAGGAAGCAGTCAGGCCGCAGAGGCCCAGCTTGCCACCCTCGGGCAGGACTTTGCCGCAGTACTGCTCGGCGGTCGGCACGCCCGGCTCGCCCATCCGCATCAGCTGGATCTCCGTGCCAGCGATCTCCTTCTCGGCCTGCACGAAGTAACGGCCATCGGCCCAGACAGCGCTCTCGGTCATGGTGACGACGAAGTTGGAGTTCTCGCCGTGGAAGCCGGAGAAGTAGGTCAGGGCAGTGTAGTGGTCGGGCATATACTCGCTGGCGTGCGGGTCTCCCACCGGGATGAGGTAGACGTCCACGCCGTTTGCCTTCATGGCCTCGCGCAGGGCGGCCAGACGCTCGGGAACGGTATTCATGCTCATGTCAAAAAGCCTTCTTTCTTTATTATGCCGGAAAAACGTCCGGCGGCGATGGTTTGCTGTACCTTATTGTATCATTCCGGGGCGCAGAATGCAATTCGCAGGCATCATTTTGGTCCTGCCGCCCGAAAACGCAAGCAAATTGCAAAAAATGTTACAAATTTCTCATCAAAAAGGCCGGTTTGCCATTGACAGCCTTGTTATAATAGGAGTGTAGGAATTTTACGGGTCAGCACTCAGCGGCCCGGACTGCTTGTAAGGCCCGACGGGCCTGCTGGGCAGCGCCTTTGCGGCGTCTGCATAAAAGAAAGAGGCATTTCAGACTATGACCAAAATCGATATTTTCTCCGGCTTCCTTGGCGCCGGTAAGACCACCCTTATCAAGAAGCTCATCAAAGAGTCCTTTGCAGGCCAGAAGGTCGTGCTCATCGAGAACGAGTTCGGCGAGATCGGCATCGACGGCGGCTTTTTGAAGGAGTCCGGCATCCAGATCAATGAGCTGAACGCCGGCTGCATCTGCTGCTCTCTGGTGGGCGATTTCCGCGCCGCTCTGCAGCAGGTGGTGGAGCAGTACCACCCCGACCGCATCGTTATCGAGCCCTCCGGCGTCGGCAAGCTGTCCGACGTGACCCGCGCTGTCGAGGGCGTGGCCGAGCATCTGGATGTTCAGCTGAGCAGCTTCGTCACCGTGGCCGACGTCAACAAGGTCAAGATGTATATGAAGAACTTCGGTGAGTTCTACGACGACCAGATCAGCCACGCAAGCTGCATCATCCTGAGCCGCACCCAGAACGCCACCGAGGAAAAGATCTCCGCCGCTGTGGCCATGCTGCGTGAGAAGAACCCCACCGCTACCATCGTCACCACCGCCTGGGACGCCCTGACCGGCGAGCAGATCCTGAAGGCCATGTCCACCAAGGACGACTTCAAGGCTGAGTTGATCGCTATGGCTGCCAAGGCCAACGAGGAGCACTCCCACGAGGACGAGGAAGAGGAGCATGAGCATCATCACCACCACGACCACGATGATGACCATGATGAGCATTGCTGCTGCGGCCATCATCATGATGACGACGACGATGATGAGGATGAGCACGAGCACCATCATCATCACGACCACGATGACGATGATGAAGACGAGCATGAGCATGAGCATCATCACCACCACGACCATGATGACCACGACGAGCATTGCTGCTGCGGCCATCATCACCATCATCATGACCACGACGCCGATGAGGTCTTCACCAGCTGGGGCGTCGAGACGGCCAAGAAGTTCTCCAAGGCTGACATTGAGCACGCCCTCACCGAGCTGGACACCGGCAATTACGGCATGATCCTCCGCTCCAAGGGCATCGTGGACGGCGGCGCAGACGGCTGGCTGGAGTTCGACTACGTTCCCGGCGAGTGGGAAGTCCGCGCACGCGGTGCAGACGTCGGCGGCAAGCTGGTGGTCATCGGCTCCAAGCTGGATGAAAAGGCCATCGCCGCACTGTTCGGCTGCTGATCGACCCTGAAAGGATAAAAGATTATGGCAAATGAGATCCCGGTTTACCTGTTTGTGGGCTTCCTCGAGAGCGGCAAGACCAAGTTCATTCAGGAGACTTTTGAAGACCCCAACTTCGACTCCGGCGACAAGACCCTTCTGCTGGTCTGCGAGGAGGGCGAAGAAGAGTACAATGAGAAGAAGTTCGCCTTCCCCGGCGTGACGCTCTACAACCTCGAGGACAAGGCCGAGCTGAACCCCCAGAACCTCGCAAAGCTGGCTAAGGAGGCCGACGCAGGCCGCGTGGTCATCGAGTATAACGGTATGTGGATGCTGCAGGACCTGGCAAACAATCTGCCTGAGAACTGGATCGTCTACCAGTGCATCGCCACCGCCGACGGCACCACCGCGCTGACCTACGCCCGCGACAACTCCATGCGTGCGCTGATGCTGGACAAGATCGCCCGCAGTGAGCTCATCGTCTTCAACCGCGCCGAGGCCGTCAACAACGACGCCGCCCGTCAGGAGCTGCACAAGCTGGTGCGTCAGGCATCCCGCAAGTGCGACATCGCCTACGAGTTCAAGGACGGCAGCGTGGCTTACGACGACATCCCCGACCCGCTGCCCTTCGACATCAACGCCCCGGTCATCGACATCCCGGACGACGATTACGGCATCTGGTATATGGACTGTCAGGACGAGCCCCAGAAGTACGCGGGCAAGACCGTCAAGTTCCTCGCACAGGTCTGCCAGACCAACCGTGCCGGCAAGAACAGTTTCGTGCCGGGCCGGTTCGCCATGACCTGCTGCGTACAGGACATCCAGTTCGTGGGCTTCCCCTGCAGCTACGACGGCTACAAGGCCCTCGAGCAGCGGGCATGGGTCAAAGTGACCGCAAAGGTCGGCTATAAGTTCCATAACATCTACCGCGGCAAAGGCCCGGTGCTCACCGCACTGTCGGTGGAGCCTGCCGAGAAGCCGCTGAACGATGTTGTCACCTTCTCCTAACTACAACATAACCAAGGAGGTCATGGCATGAAAGCAATCTTCCGTATTCTGGGTACTGCCGCCGCTGTGGCGGCCACCGGTGCCGCTATCGTCATCATGGACAAGCTCCTGAACGAGAAGGCCGCACCCATCATCGAATCCATCGAGTTCCCCGAGGAAGCCGAAAAGGACGACGCAGAGGCCGCCAAGACCGCCGAGGCATACGCCGAGGGTGAGGCCAAGGCAGAGGCCGAAGTCGCCGCACCGGCAGAAGAGACCGCTCCCGCTGAGGAGCCCGCTGCCCCTGAGACGGAGGCAGCGCCCGCTGAGGCCGCAGAGCCTGTAACTCTGCCCGACCTGAGCGAAGAGCACCCGGTCTGTGACCCCGAGGCTCCGAACCCGAACCCCGTGGAGGCCGGCCCCGCCGTCGCCCCCAAGGACGAAAACGGTAAGTTCGACCCGACTAAAATCGCCGACGTCTCTGACTTCGGCGACTGGGAAGAGCAGGGGTGCAAAGGGTAATTCCGCACGATAAAAGGGACGCTGTGTATATGCGCAGCGTCCCTTTTCTGTTTTATTCTCCGTATGCTATCTTCATCAGACGGTCTTTATCCGTCACGGTCACCCCGCCGCGGTAGAGCTTCACGATGCCCTCGCCGGCGAAGTATTTCAGCAGGCGGCTCACCACCTCGCGGGCAGAACCCATGTACTTTGCCATCTGGTCCTGGGTCAGGCGGACATCGTCGCCGCCGGTCTTGGCAAGCTCGTCCGCAAGGAAGATGGCCAGCCGCCGGTCGGCGCTCATGAAGAGGATCTGCTGCATCGTCCACATGGTGTCGGAGAAGCGCTCAGCGGTCATCTGGTAGGCGAAGCACCGCACCTCCACGTTCTGCTGCATGAGACTGCGGAAGACGCCTGCGCTGATGCAGTAGGCCTCGGTGTCCTCCTCGGCGTCGATGTAGAGGTCAAAGTTCACCGAGTCCATAACGCAGGAGGCGGAGAGGATGCAGATCTCGCCGCCAAAGAGGCGGTAGAGGGTCACGTCCCGGCCATCGTCGGAGAGAAGATACGCCCGGAACTGGCCGGTGCGCAGCAGCAGGATGCCCACGCAGTTCTCCACCGGGCTGTGGACCCGCTCGCCCTTGCGATAGCGCACCGGACGGGTAGTGCGGCAGAGCATCTCCTGCTGCTCGGCGGTCAGCTTGTCCCAGAAGGGGAAGGCACAGGCGAGACACTGGCGGTGCTCGCCGCATTTAGGGATAGGCAGGATTTCCGGCATTTTAAATCACCCCTTCCGCAGCGCTTTGACGGCTTCGGTGCCTGCCAGAGCGCCCTCATAGACGGCCTTCGCCACCTGCAAAAGCCCGCCGGTGCAGTCTCCGGCGGCGTAGAGGCCGGGGACGGTGGTCTGCATTTTTTCATCTGTCACGATGCGGTCGTTCTCCACAGCGGCACCGATTTTCCGGGCCAGCGCCGTACTGCCCGCAACGCCCAGAGCCACAAACACACCCGCCAGCTCCACCACATCGCCGCCGGACAGCTGGACGCCGGTGACTTTCTGCTCGCCGAGGATCGCGTCGATTTTTTCAGGCCGGACAGTCACCTCCGGCGGAAACTCTGCCGCCAGCGGCACACCATTCAGCAGGAGGGTGACGCTGGCCGCCACCGGCAGGAGCGCCTGCACCTCATGCAGGGCGTATTCGCCGCTGCCTACCACGGCCACATCTTTGCCGCGATAGAAAAAGGCATCGCAGGTGGCGCAATAGCTGACGCCGTGGCCCTCGAGGCCCGCCAGCCCCGGGATGCGGGGCGTCGCCCGCGAAGCGCCTGTGGCGAGGATAACAGCGTCCGATGGGTAATCTCCATCGAGGGTTTCTACAGTGAGTTTATCGGTGTAGGTCAGACCCACGGCCTCGGTGGTCACAAATTTAACGCCCACAGCCTTGGCCCCCTCGATGCCCTGACGCTCCAATTCCGCACCCGATATGGGGGCGGCGAAGCCGTAGTAGTTCTGGATAAGCTCTGCACGGTCAAGCGCACCCGGCCCCCGAGTGAGAATGGTGGTGTCCACCCCCGCACGGGCAGTGTACAGCGCGGCGGACACCCCCGCCGGGCCGGAGCCGATGATGACGATGTTGGACATAGTGGGCCTCCTTATACTTCTTGTATTATCGTAAAATCCGTTACGTTCTTTGCGCGCCGACGGCGCGGGGTTAGAGCGCTTTTTCATTAAGGCTAATTGTTCTCTTTTGATGTCAAAAGAGAACCAGAAAACCACCAGCGATTTCGACGCGCTGGATCCACGAGAAAGGGGCTGCTCGCCCCTTTCAGACCCCGAAGGGGAAGTCGAAACGGAAAAAAGCTAGTCGCTGCGCTTAACGCTTTTTTCTCGTTTCTCCGATTTGCTGCTTCGCAGCTGGTGTTACCTCTCTGCTGACGGTAAAGTTCTGCTAAAGCCTGAAATCTTCGGCGAAGCCGTAAAACGGCGGAGGCTCAAAATGCGGTTAAGAGATCTTCGTGCGAATGCACGAATCTCCAGCATTTTGAGTTGGAGCCCACCTCTCCGGGGTTACTAGGGGCGAGCAGCCCCTAGTTCGTGCCTCCCGCGCCTCGAAAGTAGCGGGCACTTTTCTGGTTCTCTTTTGGTGCGCAAAAGAGAACTTAACCCCGCATAACAGCGCTCTATCCTTCTATTATACACCAAATCCCCCTAATTTCTGTGACCAAGTCCCAAAAGCCTCCATTTTCCGCCCGAGCGCCACTTTGCAAGGGCGGGCGAGTGTGTTATACTTTCTATGAATGCGATTCAATCTTCCTGATGGAGGCTTTTTCTATGTCCACAAAGCAGCGTCTGCTTTTTATCACCACCGGCGGCACCATCGCCAGCGTCCGCACCCAGCAGGGCCTCAAGCCCGTGCTCACCAGCGAAGAGCTTCTGGCTCATCTGCCTGAGCTGAACGAGCTCTGCTGTCCCGACACGCTGGCCCTGTGCAGCATCGACAGCACCGACCTCGGCCCGGAGCACTGGCTGATGATGGCGAAGGCCGTACAGGAGAACTATGCCCTCTACGACGGCTTCATCATCTGCCACGGCACCGACACGCTGGCCTACTCGGCGGCGGCGCTGTCCTACCTCATCCAGAACGCCGACAAACCCGTCATCCTCACCGGCGCACAGCAGCCCATCTCCAACGAGATCACCGACGCCAAGAAAAACCTTCGCGACAGCGTCATCTGCGCCCTCGACCCCGGCAGCCGGGGCGTCATGGTGGTGTTTGGCGGCCATGTCATCGCAGGCACCCGCGCCAAGAAGAACAAGACCATCAGCTACGACGCCTTTGCCTCGGTGAATTTCCCGGCGCTGGCACTGGTACAGGGCGACCGTCTGGTGCGGTATGTGCCTTCGCCCTGGCCCACCGGCCCTGTGGAGTTTGGACGCTCGCTCAGCCCCCGCGTCTTCCTGCTCAAGCTGACGCCCGGCCTCAGCCCCGATTTGATCCCCGACATTTTCCGCCTCTACGACTGCGTCATCGTAGAGAGCTTCGGCGTAGGCGGCATCCCCCAGCGGCTGATGGACGCCTTCGCCGAGGGCCTCGGCGACTACGACAAGACCCACAAAGTGCTCATCCTCACCACCCAGGTCACTTACGAGGGCAGCGACGTGGGCATCTACGAGGTGGGCAAGCGGGTCAAGAACCGCTTCCGCTTCCTTGAGGCCCACGACATGACCATTGAGGCCGTCGTGACGAAGATCATGTGGCTGCTGGCGCAGGACTGCGACAGCTTCGACCAGCTGCAGCAGCGGTTCTACCGGCAGGTCAATTTTGATACGTTCTACCATTGAGGAGCGTGTAATGAAAAACGAACGTGAAAAAGCCTTATTTTTAGCACAACTAAAAGACTTTGCAAATACTCTGTCCGATAAGATTGCAGTAAACGATGAATGGACCATCAAGGGCTTTATCGATATTTTCAAAAACATTTATACGATTTCTTCCGACACTAAAATCGTCTCCAAAATATTAGAGTTGCACTTATTCCCTCAGTTTCTAGCCTTTGCCGAACAGACTGGAAAATAGCAAGTGACAAGGGTGGCAGTGGAAACACGGCAAATATCGGCAGTATCCATAATATTCAAGATATTTTAAATGGTAATGGTGTGTTTGCCAAAGCTGGTGAAGAATTGTTTGATGATTATTGGGCAAACTTTGGCAAAATAGAAATTCTTTCTGCGAATAAGCGAAAAAAGCTTTCCTCTTTTTCGGAATATCTGCAATACAGAGGACTGCCTTCCGAGTTGAATAATTGCAGAGCCTCTAAAAGGAGCACAAAATGAGCGAAAAAATATTCGTTCCTCCTCTTAAAATTCAAGGCATTAAAACAAAGCTTGTCCCCCTGATTCGAGAAAATGTGATTCTGGACAAAGAAACTATATGGTATGAGCCATTTATGGGGTCTGGTGTTGTTGGCTTTAATGTTGAGCCGGAACGTGCCGTATTTGCAGACGTCAACCCTCACATCATCAACTTTTATAACAGAATAAAAGATGGCTCTATCACCAGTGGAAAAGTCCGTGCATTTCTCGAAGCGGAAGGGAAGAAACTCGAGAATGGCGATGCCGATTATTACTATGAGGTTCGTGACCGATTCAACCAGCATCACGAACCTCTGGACTTTCTCTTTCTGAACCGTGCCTGCTTTAACGGGATGATGCGCTTCAATAAGGACTACAACTTCAATGTTCCATATGGACACAAACCTCAGCGGTTTGCAAAGGCTTATATCACAAAAATCGTAAACCAGGTCGTCCACATCGAAGAGCTTCTGAAAACCCATGAATGGGAGTTTTTGTGTCAATCCTTTGAGGATACGATAAGTTCAGCGACCCATTCCGATTTCATATACTGCGACCCTCCGTATATTGGCCGTCATGTCGATTACTATGACAGTTGGGATGAAGAACTCGAAGTTGCTCTGCACAGCGCACTCGTTAAATCACAGTCCAATTTTATGCTGTCAACATGGCATCATAATGATTACCGTTCAAACGAATATATCGAGCAGGTGTGGAATGACTGCCAAATCATCACACGGGAACATTTTTATCATGTAGGTGCAAAGGAAAAGAACCGCAATCCTGTCGTAGAGGCACTTCTTACAAACTATGTCATTACCGGCACTCAAAATCAGCTCCGGTTTGAAAACGAACAGTTGTCTCTATTTGGCACTTCCGATACTCTTCCAGAAAAAATAGCAAATTAAAAACGTCCTGTATTGCTGCAAAATCAATACAGGACATTTTACATTTCTCAAAACACCATCTGCACCAGCAGCACATAGCACAGCGTGCCGCCGGCGATGGAAACCAGCGTCTGATGCTTCCACTTATGGAGGGCGACGGTCACGCCGATGGCGATGGCCTCCGGGATGCCATGGCTGCCCGAGGTAAGGCTGACGCCCTTGAGGCAGTAGACGATGAGCATTCCGAAGATGGCGGCGGGCAGCACATGGCCCAGATACTCCACCACCTCAGGCACCTTGCCGCCCCGGGAGCCGAACACCAGAAAGGGCAGAAAGCGGGTGAGCATGGTCGCCGCCGCGCAGACGGCGATGGTCAGGATGAACTGGATACTGCTCATTTTGCCGCCTCGCTTTCTTTGGCCTCGATGGGGCGGCGGAACAGCAGCAGTGCCACAAGGATGCAGACCATCGAGGGGATGAGGAAGCTGCCCGAGCCGAAGATGCGCAGGCAGACCAGCGGGGCGGCAATGCCGATGATGGCGCTGGCGTGCTGCTTTTCCTTCTCCCACTGGTTGAGGAAGATGACCACGAACATGGCCGTCATGACGAAATCGACGCCCTCGGTGCTGAAGGGCAGGACAGAGCCGAGGGCCGCGCCCATAGCCGCGCTGGCGACCCAGTAGATCTGGTCCAGCAGGGTGATGAAGAACATGAACCAGCCCTTATCCACGCCCTCGGGCGGCTCTGCCGAGCAGGTGATGGAGAAGGTCTCGTCGCTCATGGCGAAGATCATGTAGGCGCTGCGCAGGCCGTAGCCGCGGTAGCGCTGCAGCATGGTCAGGCCGTAGAAAAGATGCCGCGCCTGGATCATCAGCGCCATCAGAAAGGCCGACACCGGCGCAAAGCTGCCCAGAAGCAGCGACGCCAGCACGAATTCCAGCGAGCCGCCGTACACTACCGTACCCATCAGGGGCGGCAGCCAGACTGGCAGGCCCAGCGACTGCACATAGATGCCGTAGCCGAGGCCCAGCACCAAATATCCGGCAAACACCGGCAGCGTCTGAGGCGCTGCCGCCCGGAACGCGCGCCACGCCGGCGCACGGTTCAAATTTGTTTCGTTTTGTTCCTGCATTTACTTCAACCCTCCAATATAGTAGTATAACAGGTTTATCTGCATTTGCAAGAACTATTTATAAGGCAAAGAGGGTTCTGTGCGGCCACACAGAACCCTCTTTGCCTTATATCTTTTATTTTTGGGTGAGGTTTTTCGTATAGAGGGCGCGGGTGGCGTTCAGGACAGCGAGGACCATGACGCCGACGTCGGCGAAGATGGCCGCCCACATATTGGCGATACCCAGAGCACCCAGCAGCAGGCAAGCCGCCTTGATGGCCAGAGCAAAGACGATGTTCTGGTAGACGATGCTCTTGGTGCGGCGGGCAATGCGCATGGCGAGGGCGATCTTGGCCGGGTCGTCATCCATCAGGACGACGTCGGCGGCCTCAATGGCGGCGTCAGAACCCAGAGCACCCATGGCGATGCCCACATCCACACGGGAGAGGACAGGGGCGTCGTTGATGCCGTCGCCCACGAAGGCCAGCATCTCTTTGGGCTTCTTGGCGGCCAGGAGCTTCTCGATCTGGTCCACCTTATCGCCGGGCAGCAGGCCGGCGTGGTACTCGTCGATGCCCAGCTCTGCCGAGACAGCCTTTGCCACCGGCTCTGCGTCGCCGGTAAGCATGACGGTCTTGCGGACGCCGGCCTGCTTGAGGCCCTTGATGGCCTGTGCGCTGTGGGGCTTCACCACGTCGGAGATGAGCAGATAGCCCGCATACTTGCCGTCGATGGCCACATGGACGATGGTGCCGGTCTGGGGGACATCGGGGACGATGAGGCCCAGCTTTGCCATCAGGCGGGCATTACCGGCAGCGACCAGCTTGCCGTCCACCTTGGCGGTGACGCCGTGGCCGCCCAGCTCCTCCACATCGGTGACGCGGGCGGCGTCGATGTCCTTACCGTAAGCAGCCTTGATGCTCAGGGAGATGGGGTGCTTCGACCAGCTCTCGGCCAGCGCAGCGGCTTCCACAAGGCTGTCTTCGGTACCGCCCTCCACGGGGCAGACCTTGACGACCTTGAAGGTACCCTGGGTCAGGGTACCGGTCTTATCGAAGACGACGACGCGGGTATCGGCCAGCTCTTCCAGATAGGTAGAGCCCTTGACGAGGATGCCGCAGGCAGAGGCGCCGCCGATGCCGCCGAAGAAGCTCAGCGGGATAGAGATGACCAGAGCGCAGGGGCAGCTGATGACGAGGAAGGTAAGGGCGCGGTAGACCCAATCGCCGAAGCGGGCGGGCTGGCCCATCAGCAGCAGAACGATGGGGGGAATGAAGGCCAGCGCCAGCGCGCCGTAGCAGACCGCCGGGGTATACACCCGGGCAAAGCGGGTGATAAAGTTCTCGGCGCGGGCCTTCTTCATGCTGGAATTTTCCACGAGGTCGAGAATTTTAGAGACGGTGGATTCACCGAACTCCTTGGTGGTCCTGACCTTGAGCAGGCCGCTCATGTTGACACAGCCGCTGATGACCTCATCGCCGGACCGGACATCCCGGGGCAGGCTCTCGCCGGTGAGGGCGGCGGTGTTGAGGGTGGAAGCGCCCTCGACGATAACGCCGTCGATAGGCACACGCTCACCGGGCTGGATCACGATGAGGGTGCCGATCTCGACTTCATCGGGGTCCACCTGCTCCAACTTGCCGTCCTCGCCCTCGATGTTGGCGTAGTCGGGCCGGATGTCCATCAGGGCCGAGATGCTGCGGCGGCTCTTGCCGACGGCAACGCCCTGGAACAGCTCGCCGATCTGGTAGAAGATAATAACGGCACAGCCCTCGACGTAATCGCCCAGCGCAAAGGCGCCCACGGTGGCGACGGCCATCAGGAAGCATTCATCAAAGGGCTGACGGTTCTTGATGCCCAGAAGGGCCTTGCGGAGCACATCCCAGCCCACCACAAGGTAGGGGATGCAGTAGAGCGGCAGCTCCACCGACACGGGCAGAGGCGGCAGCAGCTTGAGCACCAGCACCAGAGCCAGAGCGGCGATGATGCGGTACAGCATTTTCTTTTGTTTTTTCGTCACAGGTACCAGCCTCCTTTTGGGGCAGTTTTCTCAGATTCAACAGGTTTTCCCCACAAGGGGCTTGTTTTCCACGCTTTCCCCCGGCTTTTCCACGAGGTTTTCCCGCAAAAAGCCTCAAATGCGCGTTCATTTTTCTATTTTTGCGTCCAGGATGTTGAAAACGCCGTGGAAATTGTTGAAAGCTGATTTATTTTTCCACATTTTCCACGCGCATCCCGGCAGTATAAGTCGAAACTCAGATGCCAAAGATCTCGCAGTCGTCCTCGACCTTCTTGCAGGCGGAGAGGACGTTCTGCATGGTAGCCTTGACGTCAGCACCCTCATCGAACTCGACGTTCATCTTCTGGGTCATGAAGCTGACGGTAGCCTTTGCGACGCCGGCGACCGTGTTGGCGGCATCCTCCATCTTCTGGGCGCAGTTTGCGCAGTCAACTTCGATCTTGTAGCTCTTTTTCATAATAAGTACCAGCCTTTCTTTCTATATCCCCGCTCCGCCGCCGGGTGCAGCAGAGCTTGCAGCGTTTTCGGGGCATCACTCTTCGATGTGGTCCATGCCCATGGAGAGGATGCTGCGCACATGGTCATCGTCCAGTGCATAGTAAATGGTCTTGCCATCGCGGCGGAAGCGGACGAGCTTTGAGTCCTTGAGCACCCGCAGCTGATGGCTCACCGCCGACTGGCTGAGCTGGACGGCATTTGCAATGTCCTGCACGCACAGCTCATCGTCGTGGAGGGCGTAGAGTATCTTGATGCGGGTGGAATCGCCGAACACCCGGAACAAATCGGCCAGCTCGTAGAGCACCTCATCGTCCGGCAGCACCGGCGGGGCCTTGGGCAGCTTCTGTTCTGGGGCAAGAACATTCTCAGCCATCGTTGTCATCCTTTCGCTCCAATATATGAACATCTGTTCATGTGTTCATGATAACACGCTGTATGGCTCCTGTCAAGGAGTTTTGTATAAAAAATCAGCATTCTCTTAAAATTGATAAAACAGACCGCAAAACGCAAGAAATTTGCAGTTTTATTTTGCAGGAAGGATGCAATTTAGGGCAACAGAAAAAGGCAGTCCTGACCGAACTGCCTTTTTCTAAAGCACTGCATTCATGCCCGCTTCTTCTTTTTATAGTCTGCCGCCCACGGCAGATACATGAGGAACAGCGCCAGCGTGGTGGCAGGCAGGAAGCCCAGGATATAATATTTTTCGCCCAGCAGGGCCGTGAAGGTGCTGGTGATGATGTTCCCGTAGGGATTATTGAGGAAATAGAAGTTGGTGTTAAGGGACTTATTCAGAAAGTAGATAGGCAGAGCAGAGCCGAACAGGAACGCCAGCACCTGCGGCACCCGCCGGGGACTGGGACGGTAGCCGCCCGCCACCAGCAGGACTGGATAGAGTACCAGCAGGGCATGGATACTGACGGAGTGCAGATTGATGAGCGTCCACCAAGAGGGGACATCCAGCCAGCTGGGGCAGAGCAGTGCCAGCATTGCACCCGGGATACAGAGGGCATACAGCTCTTCTTTGCACCAGTTTCTGTCCGTGATCGTGTTGTACAGACAGACGAAGACGTTGATATTGCACAGGTGCAGGGGCAGATAGCTCCAATTCCACTGGCCGGTCAGGGCCATCCCCAGCAGAAGGGCAGCTTCGTCCAGCAGGAGCAAAGCGGTGACTCCGACTAAAATGCGCCGCCGGGTGCGGGCAGAACTGCGGCGATACCACAGGGCCGCCCCCACGATAAAGGCAAGCGAAATGGCCAGCTCCATGAGGTGAACAGTGCCATACAGCGGGTAGCATCGGTAATCGGCCCCGTATTCGGCGTGGGTGATGTCGTAGGATTTCCAGAAATCGTTCATCTTCTTTCCCTCCTTGTCCAGCTTATGATACCGCGTTTGGCCTCAGACGGAAAGAGTTTTGAAGGAAAATCCCGAAAACAGGTGCAATAGTGTGAGTTTTGTGGTATCCTTACAAATGTGAAATTATCTGCCGCAAACCGCGGCATCACGACAAATTAAGAAAGAGGGAATTTTTATATGTTAGAAACTGGAATCCGCGGCAAGCAGAGCGTCGCCGTGACCCCCGAGAACACCGCCAAGACCATGGGCAGCGGCACGCTGAACGTCTTCGCCACCCCCGCACTGGTGGCGCTGGCCGAAAAGACCTGCTGGATGAGCGTCGCCGACGCTTTGGATGAGGGCTGCGGCTCTGTGGGCACCAAGCTGGAGCTGGAGCACACCGCACCCACCCCCGTGGGCATGACCGTCACCTGCGAGAGCGAGCTGACCGCTGTGGAAGGCCGCAAGCTGGTGTTCAAAGTCTCCCTGTACGACGAGAAAGGCCCCGTAGGCGGCGGCGTCCACGAGCGCTTTGTGGTCAACGACGCAAAGTTTGCCGCCAAGGCCGAGAGCAAGAAGGGCTAAGACTCTTTTTTCTCGGCAAGCTCGATGGGCGGCGGGTCGGCAGCCAGCAGCTGCTGCTCGGCCCGGGCCTGAGCTTCCTGCAAAAGCCGTGCCGCCTGTTCGCTGGCACGGAACAGCTCTAAATACATTGCTTTATAGTCCGGCGCAGCCAACACCCCCTTTCGTGTCCCATCACGTTAGAAGCTGTTTTTGTAAGCAGGGTGCATCGAACGACGAGAATTTTTGCTCGCAGACAAGGCGATTTTCCGCAGCAATCCTGAGCGGATTGCAAGGGAAAGCAACGCAGTATGCGGGCAAAAAGGCCGTTCGGGCGGTGTGCAATGCTTATGAAAACGGCTTCTAAAGGGTTAGTCTGCCCGGCAGGCTGCAAAAAAATCAACCGAGGAGTTTATCATGAAAAAAACCAATCTCTCGTGGGTGGGTGCGTTGCTGGTGTTTGCCCTGCTGCTGTGGTGTACCGCCGCAACGCCCGGCAAAATCGACGACCCTTCCACCTACACCTGCGCCGTGTACAGCTCGGCGCTGTCCCTGCTGCCCCCTGTGATAGCCATCGTGCTGGCCCTGAACACCAAAGAGGTCTACACCTCGCTGCTGGTGGGCATCGCCACCGGCGCACTGCTCTACGCCAACGGCAATCTTGAGCTGGCGCTGACCACCCTCTTCTTCAACGAAGACGGCGGCATGGTGTCCAAGCTGTCCGATTCCAGCAACGTCGGCATCCTCGTCTTTCTGGTGATGCTGGGCATTCTGGTGGCCCTGATGAACAAGGCCGGCGGCAGCGCCGCCTTTGGCCGCTGGGCCTCCACCCACATCCACACCCGGGCGGGCGCGCAGTTCGCCACCCTGCTGCTGGGCATCCTCATCTTTGTGGACGACTACTTCAACTGCCTGACCGTCGGCTCTGTCATGCGCCCGGTCACTGACCGGCAGAAGGTCTCCCGCGCAAAGCTGGCCTACCTCATCGACGCCACCGCAGCACCCGTCTGCATCATCGCGCCGGTGTCCAGCTGGGCCGCCGCCGTCACGTCCTCCGTCCCGGAAGGCTCGGGCATCAACGGCTTTACCATGTTCCTGCGCACCATCCCTTATAACTACTACGCCATCCTCACCATGGTGATGAGCCTCTTCCTCATCTTCAGCGGCCTCGACTACGGCCCTATGAAGAAGCACGAGGATAACGCCCTGCTGGGCGACCTCTTCACCACCGACGACCGCCCCTACGGCGACGACGCGGACGACGGCAGCGACACCCGCGGCCATGTAGTGGACCTCATCGCGCCGGTGCTGGTGCTCATCGCGGCCTGCATCTTCGGCATGGTGTACACCGGCGGCTTCTTTGAGGGCGTGGACTTCGTCACCGCTTTTGCCAACTGCAGCGCCTCCATGGGCCTCGTGCTGGGCAGCTCCATTGCCCTGATGTTCACCTTCGTGTTTTACCGGGTGCGGGGCGTCATGACCTTTCAGGACTTCGCCGCCTGCATCCCCGAGGGCTTCAAGGCCATGGTCAGCCCCATGCTCATTCTGACGCTGGCATGGACGCTTTCCGGCATGACCGGCCTGCTGGGCGCAAAATACTACGTCGCAAGCCTGCTCAGCGGCTCTGCGGCGGCTCTGCAGTACCTGCTGCCCATCATCATCTTTGTGGTGGCGGTCTTCCTCGCCTTTGCCACCGGCACGTCCTGGGGTACTTTCTCGATTCTGGTCCCCATCGTCTGCCATGCGTTCCCGGAGGGTGAGATGCTGGTGGTCTCCATCGCCGCCTGCCTGTCCGGCGCGGTCTGCGGCGACCACTGCTCGCCCATCTCCGACACCACCATCATGGCCTCTGCCGGCGCGCATTGCAGCCACGTGAACCATGTCTCCACCCAGCTGCCCTACGCCATGACCGCCGCCGCCATCTCGGCGGGCTGCTATCTGCTCTGCGGTGCAGCACAGGCTGTCCTCGGTGATGCCGCCAACACCCTGACCTCCTTCGTGCTGCTGGCCTGTGCTATCGTCATCGAACTCGTCGTGCTCAGCATCGTCAGGGCGCGGATGGGCCATACTGGGAAGGAAGAAGTCACAAAATCTTAACGGAATCGTAGATTTTTGTCTTCCCCTCCGGCGCAAATCATGGTATACTTATTAAAAGAGTAAATTTTTTGAGCTATTTGCTCACTGGAGGAAAACCCCATGCTGGAAGAAGTCTTTCAGGACGTCTATACAAAGTTCAAGCTGCATTTTTATCAGAATGTATTTCAGCGCTTTGCCACCCGCGAAGCCACGCTGACCACGGTGGAGTCCTTCTGCATGGAGGGCATCATGGCGATGGGGGAGCCCACCATTGCAGAGTTTTCCCGTATGATGGGCATCTCCACCCCCAACGCGGCTTATAAAATCGGCAGCCTCGTCAAAAAGGGCTATGTGGAGAAGATCCAGTCCACCACCGACCGCCGCGAATACTTCCTGCGCCCCACCCAGAAATACATCGATTACTACAGCATCAGCTATTCTTACCTGCACACGGTCATCGAGCGTGTGCGCAAGCGCTTCCCGGCTGAGGACTGCGACAAGATGGAGCAGATGCTCTCGGTCATCAGCACCGAGCTGATGCCGGAGCTGGATATGCTGGCCAAGTGCCGCCACCCTGAGGCTCCGGCAGAAGATACCACCCACTGACAAGCACAAAAGGCCCTCCCAGGCAAACCCGGGAGGGCCTTGTTGTTTGCAGGGAGCTTACCCTCTTACAGCACCATAAACAGGGTGCCGGCGGCGACGAGGGCGCAGCCCACCATACTTTTGGCGGTAAAGGGCTCGTGGAGGAACACAAAGGCCAGCACCAGGGTGATCACCACGCTGAGCTTGTCGATGGACACCACCTGAGAGGCCCGGCCAAGCTGCAGGGCCCGGTAGTAGCACAGCCAGGACGCCCCGGTGGCCAGCCCCGATAGGATGAGGAAGAGCCAACTCCGGCGGCTGATCTCCCCCATGCCCCCCTGGGCCCGGGTGAGGAACACCATGCCCCAGCTCATGGCCAGCACCACCACGGTGCGGATGGCGGTGGCCAGAGTGGAGTTGACCCCCTCGATGCCCACCTTGGCCAGGATCGAGGTAAGGGCCGCAAACAGGGCCGAGCCCAGTGCAAATACAAACCACATAAACAGACCTCCGTTTTTGCTGCCCAAAGCGAAGTGCGGCCGCCCCGACGGAACGGGACAGCCGCAGCTTCATGGGAATGTAACAGACAGAGCTTGTCAGGATGTTGAGCTTATGCCTTCTCCTGTGCAGCGTTTGCAGCAGCACGCTTGTTGATCTTGCTCTGGTTGTAGACAGAGTAGACGATGACCAGAATAGCGACCGTTGCAAAGACCATTGCGATGGGAGAAGTGGTGATGGCGAAGAAGTTGCCGCGCTGGATGTTCATGTAACGCACGAAGTTCTTCTCGCACATGGGTCCCAGAATGAGGGCCAGCAGGATGGGAGAAAGGGGGAACTCGTACTTGTTCATCAGCCAGCCGATGATGCCGAAGGCGACACAGACGCCCACGTCAAAGGCATTCTTGTTGATGGAGAAAGCACCCAGCAGGGAGATGACGAGGATGATGGGGTAGAGCATCTTCTTCTCGATGGAGACGATCTTTGCAAAGAAGCGGACGCCCAGGCAGCCGACGACCAGCATGCAGAGGTTTGCCAGCATCAGAGCCGCAAAGACGCGGTAGACGGTGGGCAGCTCGGTGACGTACATCATGGGGCCGGGGGTGATTCCCTTCATGATGAAGGCACCCAGCAGGATGGCGGTGACGGAGTCGCCGGGGACGCCCAGAGACAGCAGGGGGATCATAGCGCCGCCGGAGCAGCCGTTGTTGGCGGACTCGGTAGCAGCAACGCCGTTGGGGATGCCGGTGCCGTACAGCTCGGGGTGCTTACTTGCAGACTTGCTGGCGCCGTAGGAGACGAAGACTGCGATGTCGCCGCCTGCGCCGGGGATGGCGCCGATGAAGGTGCCGATGAGGCCGCCGGAGAGGATGTTGGGCCAGATCCGCTTGATGGTCTTCCAATCGGGCAGGACGTTGGTGATCTTCTCGTTGGACTTCTGCTCATGCTCTTCGCCGCGGATGATGCGCTCAACGCCGGCGATGACTTCAGAGACAGCGAACAGACCGATCAGAGTGGGGATGAACTGGAAGCCATCCAGCAGGCCGGTCTGCTTGGTGGTGATGAAGCGGGGGATGCCGTTGGTGGGGTCGAGGCCGACGGTGCAGAGCAGCATACCGAAGAAGGCGCTGATGAGGCCCTTGGCCACAGACTTGCCGGAAATTGCGACGATGACCGACAGGCCGAAGACGGCCAGCATGAACATCTCGCCGGGGCCGAAGTTCATGGCCATATCAGCGACCAGCGGAGACAGGAAGGTCATGACCAGTGCGCCGATGACGCCGCCGCAGAAGGAGGCGAACATGGCAACGGACAGTGCCTTGCCAGCCTGACCTTTCTTACACATGGGGTAGCCGTCCAGCAGGGTGGCGGCTGCGGCGGGCGTGCCGGGGGCGTGGATGAGGATAGCGGAAATGGAACCGCCGTACATACCGCCGCAGTAGATGCCCAGCAGCAGGCCGATGGACGGGATGAGGTCCATGCCGAAGGAGAAGGGGATGAGCAGCGCCACGCCCATGGTGGCGGTCATGCCCGGGATAGCGCCCAGCAGAACGCCGCCCAGTGCGCCGATGAAGGTCATCAGAAGGACCTCGGGGTTGGACCAGACAGTAGCATAGCTGGAAAGAAGCAGACTAAAATCCATAACTGTGCTCCCTCCTTATATCATGTCCACGAGGGTGCGCAGGAAGTTCAGCGGACCCAGCGGAATATTGACGGTAAGCACCTTGTAGAACACCAGCCACATCAGCAGCGGCACCAGAACGCTCACAAGGATCATCTGCACCCAGTTGCGCTTGCCGATGAGGAACATGATGATCATCGAGAGCACCACAGCGCACAGGATGTAGCCGCAGCTCTTGAACAGAGCAGCGAACAGCACACAGAGGAGCATAACAAGGTAAGCAGCGGCCACGCCCTTATCCTTGAGGGGATTCAGGGTGCCGACTTCGACAGCAACGGGGTCGGTGGGCTTCATGGTACCCATCAGCTTGAAGATGGACTGGATGAGCAGGACCACCGAGAAGATGAGCATACCCACGATCATGACGCGGGGGAAGGTAGAAGCCTGCACATAGGTGTTGGCCACCTCCGGGAAATTATCGGTCTGGAGCCACGCCCAGATGCCGATCGCGAGGAAAATGATGGAGCCTACCAGATTGGAGAAGGCCATCGTTTTCATTTTGTCTTTGTTCAAAAGGGGTTCCTCCTCTCTATATCTTCTCATAAAAAAGGGCAGGCATGAACTGCCTGCCCCAGCAAATACTCAGAGAGACAAATCAGAGGCCGACAGCGTCCATAGCAGCTGCGACATCGACAGCAGCCTGCTTCAGGTAGTCAGCATAGCCCTGTGCATCCAGATAGGAGATTGCCTGACCGTTGTTGTTCATGAAGGTCACGAAGTCAGGATCCTCGATGGCAGCGGCGCAGGCCTCTTCCAGACGGGTCATGATGGCATCATCAACGCCCAGAGGAGCGGCCATACCGCGCTGGGTGTAATAGGTGATGTCGTAGCCCTGCTCCTTACAGGTAGGAACATCGGGGAAGACGGGGTTGCGCTCTTCGTCCATAACGCCCAGGCAAATCAGGTCGCCGGACTCGATGAAGCTGCGAGCTTCGGCCAGAGAGACGGTAACGCCCTGAATGAAGCCGCCGGCTGCGTTCTGGACAGCGGTAGCAGCGCCTTCCTGATAGGTGATCATCTGGATGTCGATGCCGGTAGCGCTCATCAGGTAGCCGCCAGCGATGTGCCAGACAGAAGCGTTGGAAGAACCGCCCATCTGCACCTCACCGGGGTGAGCCTTGCAGTAATCAATGAAACCGGGCAGGTCGGTGATGCCGTTGTCAGCAGCCCACTTTGCGCCGACGGTGATGGCAGCTGCGTCGGTGTTGACGCGGCACAGGGGAGCGTAATTCTCCCAGGTCAGTTCACTGGTGCCCAGCTTCTTATAGGTAGCCAGCTCGAAGGTGATCATACCGATGGTGTAGCCGTCGGTGTTGGCATCTGCGATAGCCTGATGGCCCAGAATGCCGCCGCCGCCAGTCTGGTTATCGACAGTCAGGGTGACGCCCAGGTTCTTGCCCATAGCCTCGCAGAATGCGCGCAGGCAGGAGTCCGTGCCGCCGCCTGCAGACCAGGGGCAGATGACGGAAATACCCTTGGTGGGGTAGTCGGTGGACTTGCCGCCGGCAGCGGTGCTGGCAGCAGTGGAAGCTGCAGTAGAGGTGGCAGTGCTGCTGGAAGAACCGCCGCAGGCGGTCAGGACGCCAGCTGCACCCACAGCAGCAGAAGCTGCGAGGAAGTCACGACGAGAGATCTTTTTCATTTCTTGTTACCTCCGATTCACGTTGCGTTTATCCGTATTATGGCAGCGCCGTGCTTTGCTCACGGCAACATTCCTTCCGCATACGGGTCGCCTTTGGATATTATGATAACGCATATTTTCTCATCCCGCAATTAGATTCAAGCACAAATTTTTCAGGCAATGTTTGTACAAAGTGACCCGTTTGATTGGTTTTTGGAGCTTTCTGCAAGCTCGTTTTTCGATTTTTAGCTCTTGTATCCAAGATTCTTTGCCGATGTATTTTTGATGCATACAGTCATTCTGAAAATCCATCTGTTCATCGTCCAGATTTCGTTGTATAATGTATTGTAACATTATAAAGATACAGCAGCCAGCCGCCCGCGCGGCCCGTTCGGAGGCGACGTTTTCATGCTTCACCGCATCTGGCCCCTTCTCAAGGAAGTATATCATTACGAAAAGCATTCTACGCTGGACTCAGACTACCTGCGCCAGGTGCTGACGCTGGCTGTCGTCGTGCTTTTTGCGCTGAATTTCAGCTGCAACGGCCTCGACAAGCCCGTCGTCTTCGTCCTCACCGGGCTCACCAGCCTTGTGCTGCTGATGGTGGAGTGGCTGCTGCCCCGGGCGAAAAACGAAAAGCATCTGGTCATGTTCTCAAACACGGCCCTTATCTTCATAGGCCTGCTGCTTCTGGTCTGGAACGAGAACGACGGCTTCCAGAACCTGTGGTTCTTCCTGATGCCGGCTACTCTTTTCGTGCAGTCGGGGCTGCCCATCGGCCTGCCGTTCTGCACGGCCTACGGCCTCGCGGCCACCTGTTTTTTGTGGCTGGGTCCCCTCGTCGGCAGCACACTCTACCGCCGGGACTATGCGCTTTTCTACCCCGCAGCCTACTGGTCGTTCTGTCTGCTGATGATAACAGCGGACATCTTTTACAAACACTACCGCATCCAGCAGGAGCAGAGCGAAAAAGAGATGGAACGTGAGGTCCATACCACCATCTGCGAGGCCCGGCAGCTGATGGTGAGCTCTGTGGCCGCCATCAGCCAGATGATAGACGAAAAAGACCGCTACACCAGCGAGCACTCCCACCGGGTGGCCGAATATGCCCGCCTCATCGGGGCGCATATGGGCTTCGCCGGCAAGGAGCTGGACAGCCTCTACCGGAGCGCCCTGCTCCATGACATCGGAAAGATCGCCGTGCCGGACGCCATCCTCAACAAACCCTCCCGGCTGACGGACGAGGAGTTCGACATCATGAAGCAGCACACCGTCTGGGGCCGAAAAATTCTCGAGGGGCTGGAATTTCTGCCTCAGGCCGACTGCGGTGCCAGCTACCACCACGAGCGGTTCGACGGCAAAGGCTACCCCGCCGGGCTGAAAGGCGGGCAGCTGCCGGAGATGGTCTGGATCATCAGCGTCGCCGATGCGCTGGACGCCATGGGCTCCGACCGGTGCTACCGCGGCCACTGCGACAGGGACTACATCATCAGCGAGTTCCGGAAATTGAGCGGGACGCAGTTCGAGCCTGCGGCGGTCAAGGCCGTGGTGGAGCTGCTGGAAAGCGGAGAGATAGCGGTGCAGTGACGCGCCAAAAGGATGTTTTATGAACAAGGATACGCTTGAACGACTGCGCGAGACGGTACTCGTCCCCCATGGCGACCCGCAGCTGGTCCTCTACACCAAGCTCGTCGTGGGTCTGCTCTGGCTGGTACATCTGCCGCTGGGGTTTCTGTACGGTGCGCCGCTGCCGTTTTATCTTCTGCTGGGCGGCATGATGCTTCTGGACGGCGTCAACCTCTTTCTGTCCCGCCGCAGTGCCAGCCGGGCGCGGGAGCTGGGTGCAGCGCTGGCGTTTCTGGTCGGCAGCGCCCTGCTTTTCCAGAAGGCTTATGTGGGGTATTTCAGCTGGTTTTTCCTGCTGATATTCTCCTTTTCCTGCACCTTCGCGCTGGGCCTCGTGGACGGCACTTTTATCAACCTTCTGAGCTTTCTCTGGGTGATGGCCTGCCTGCACGGCGGACTCATCCCCGACCCCGCCGCCCTCTACGGCGAGAGCTTCGTGCTCCGTTTCCCGTTCCTTTACATCTGCATCCTCGGGGTGGCCTATATCATCATGTTCTCCATCCAGCGCTACTGGGTGGACAAGGCCAAACGCCATCTTTTATTGCAGCAGCGCATCGACGCGGAGAAGGGCAAACTCTCGGAGATGTCGCTGAAGGTCATCACGGCCATGTACAGCGCCCTCAGCTCCAAGATCCCCGAAATCGACCTCCACTGCCAGCAGACTGCGGAGCTGACGCAGGAGATGGCCCGCCGGATGGGTCTGGATGAGGCCGCCTGCCGGGACGGCTACTATGCGGGCCTGCTGCACGAGGTCGGCACCGTGGGCCTGCCCGATGATGTAGTATTGCAGCGGAACATCACCGAGGAGCAGTACCAGCTCTACAAGACCTATGTAGAGCGGGGCTGCCGCATCATTCAGGAACTCCAAATCGTAGACCGGGTGGCCGAAACCGTGCGGTATCACCGCGAAAATTACGACGGCACCGGCTATCTTGAGGGGCTGCAGGGCGAGGCCATCCCGCTGCTGTCCCGCATCCTCGCTGTGGCCGACTTCACTGACCGCCACCGCCGCCGGGGCGAGACGGACGCCCAAATCGCCGCGGCCCTCCGCGAGTGTGCCGGACATGCGTTCGACCCACAGTGCGTGGAAGTCATGTGCGGAATGCTCACTGAAAGGACGTAAAAAGGAGGATGCTCCATGCCGGACGAAAAGATGAAATATCCACTGCTGGAATTCGAATATGATAAAAAGCTTTATGAGGAGCTTTTGACGCTGAATCCGCATCCGGAGTTTATGGATAGGGTCAGCATCGTGACAGAGGATTATGAGCACGATGATTTCGGGAGTCTTCCCGGTGATGAGAAAAATGCTCTCGGCCACGCAGCAGGTGTTTTATGGAAGATTCAAAAATACGGGCTGTCCTTTTCGGATGAAGAAAGCAAAACCATCCGAACGAAAAAACGCTCACATACAAAAAAGCCAGACCTGTTGTTATTCGTAAACGATTTGGAAAATGATTTTTATAATTACTGTGCTTGCATCAAACATGGCCTCGGAAACAAAGCTGACCTGTGTGCGCTAACGGAGGCTTTGCTCTGCTACGGCTGCGAAGATACTGTATGGGAAGAAGTCACAGAATGGCATACCGCTGTGAGCGAGAATAAAAACTTTGCCAAATCAACATTTCTTCCCAACTTTGACAGACTCTATATCCGACAGGCAGACCGTTTTTTGTTTCTGGAGCTCAATACTGAGGAAGCCCTGAAGTTTTACGGGCTGGCGGCCCTGTCGTGGAAGATCGACTCTGCCGGAAAGCCGGCGAAAGACTTCAATGACAGCTATTTCATTTCTTTTTCACGCCAGTATGAGCTTTACACCCGTATCCTGAAGGGCGCCCCCTATCCCTACAGCGTTTCTTCCGATTCGCCGACCTATTTTCAACTGTACAATCGTATCATCGACCCGGAAGCTTCGGCTGCTTCCCGCGCGAAAAATCTGGATGCATTTCTTGCGGCCATTAAGGAAGTGCTGGACACACCCAACCCTCGGCGGCTCCACCGGAACCGTCTGGCACTGCTGATGTTTATCGTCATAACAAAAAAGCATTTTATCCCTGAGCTCGCCCGTCTTTATGATGACCCTGACAGGGAGCGCTGGGAAGTCGCTATCATGGAAAAATCCCGCCTGCTTGAGGATACCGGTTACTCTATTCTTTCTCGCTATGCAGCGCATATGACATGGAAGTCGGGGATATGGTGCTTCGACTCTTATCTGAGGCTGGCAAAAGCTGCATATCTTTCGGAACTTCTTTTAGATGAACTGAACGCTGAGGAGGATGCGGAGGAAATCGCTTATTATACATCGGCAGAAGTTTTTTCTTATATGCTCCCCGAAAAATGTACCGAAGAGGACGACACCGCTGACCGGCTGGGGAAGCTGACGGTGATGCATCTCTCCTACATGAATGACCCAAACGAAGGTAAAACTCTGCAAAAAGCAATTTACGGCCCATCGTATGGAGCACTTCAAAAAGGCCGCAAACCTCTGGATGTTCCCTTTGTATTTGTAAAATGCTTCAGCCCCCGCATCGACTACCTGCCCATGTGGGAAATGTATGGCGACCACGCCAGAGGCTGCTGTCTTGTCATCGACTGGAAAGCATCAAAATGGATGGAAGAAGAAGCCGAGCCTGTTCTCTATCACGTCTGTTACCTTCGGAAACAGGGAAATTCGTATGTAGTCTTGAACGAAGACAATGAAAAACTTTCCCGCTCCTGCCGCGCCATAAATTCACAGCTCCAGGAACTGCACAATGTCGCCGAGGAAATCGCAGAACAGGACCGCCGTTATCTCGATGATGTCCTAGGGAAAGTCCTCTACCTCTTCAAAGACAGCAGCTACAGCTACGAGCAGGAGCTGCGGGTCATCTACCAGACGGAGGAAAACATCCTGCATACCAAACCGAAGGACCCCAAGGACAAGCCGTGGCTCTTTGTGCAGACGCCTTTTCCCCTCGAACTGGATGAAGTCATCCTCGGGCCGAAGTTCCCGGATGTCAGCACCCGGGTGCCGTATCTGCAAGAGCAAATTTATGAAATGTGCGATGAGACCGACACCACAAGACCCCGCATCACTCTCTCCGAGATAAACTATCGTTGATTCAGGCTACACAAAACTAAAAAACCGGAATCTTTTTGAACCATGATGGCTCAGAAACGGTTCCGGATTTTTTGCAGCATTTTTTCAGAGAGCTATTTCCTGCGAATCATACCTTCCCGGCACCCTTGTCCAGTATCTTGTCGAAGCGGGAAAAGAAGGTGATGGCTGTAATGGTCGCTGCCAGAATATCACTGACCGGCTCGGCGAGAAAGACGCCGAGGCACTTATCTGCCGTGAAGCAGGGCAGGATAAAAATCAGCGGAATAAGCAGGATGATCTTCCGCAGACAGGCCAGCAGGAGGCTGACTTTGGCCTGACCCAGCGCCATAAAACTCTGCTGGCAGGCGATCTGAACGCCCATGGCGAGGATGCCCGCCATGTAGATGCGCATGGCCCATGTGGTGTATTCGATGAGGGCGGCATCCGAGGTAAAGATGCCCGCCACCACGCCGGGGACCAGCATCATGAGCAGCCAGAACAGGGTGGTATAACCGAAGCAGAGGGTGAGCTGGAAGCGGAACGCCTCCTTGACGCGGGGCTTTTTGCCTGCGCCGAAGTTGAAGCTCATCACCGGCTGGCCGCCCTGACAGATGCCCTGAATAGGCATGGTGCAGAGCTGGGACACGCTGGTGATGACGGTCATCGCGCCCACAGCCACATCGCCGCCGTAGCGGGCGAGGCTGGAGCTGAAACTGATGGAGAGCAAACTCTCCGTCGAGAGCATGACGAAGGACGAGATGCCCAGCCCCAGCACCGGCAGGATGATGTTCCGCTCCACTTTGAGGTTTTCTTTCCGCAGCTTGAGGATGGTCTTGGGGCCGGTGAGGAACTTCAATATCCAGCAGGCACCCACGGCCTGACTGAGCACCGTCGCCACTGCCGCACCCCGGACGCCCCAGCCAAGACCAAAAATCAGGATGGGGTCGAGGATGATATTGATGACTGCGCCGATGACTGTCGTGAGCATACTGATCTTCGCAAAGCCCTGGGTCGTGATGAAGGGGTTCATGCCCATGACCAGCAGCACGAACACCGAGCCGAGGATGTAGATGCGGCCATAGGCCACCGCATAGGGGAGAGTGGCGTCGCTGGCACCGAAGAGCCGCAGCAGGGCGGGTGCACCGGCATAGAAGCCCGCCGTCAGCACCACAGCGAAAAACAGCAGCATGGTAAAGCTGTTGCCGATGATTTTTTCGGCCTCGTCTTTATTGCCCTGTCCCAGCGCGATGGCCGTGCGGGGCGCACCGCCCGCGCCGATGAGCATGGCGAAGGCGTTCAGGAGCATAAGGATCGGTGCAAACAGACCCACGCCCGTCAGCGCCGCCGCACCGATGCCCTCGATGTGGCCGATGTAAATGCGGTCTACGATGTTATAGAGCAGATTGACCACCTGCGCCACCACGGCGGGTATCATCAACTGCAAAAGCAGGGGCTTGACTGGCCCGCTGCCCATATCCTGTCGATTCTGTGCCATAGGTTCTCCTTTGAGTATATACTTCAAATTTGAAATAAATATAGCACACCCCGTTCTGCCTGTCAAGCAGAAGGGAAAGGGCTTTTTGTATTTCCAGTTGACGGAAAGGCGGGATTTTGCTATAATAACTAAGCTGTATTGTGAATATGGAGCATTACTCAAGTGGTCGTAAGAGGTCGCACTCGAAATGCGATAGGCCGGGAGACCGGTGCCAGGGTTCGACTCCCTGATGCTCCGCCAAATCGAATGGATAGATGAATTTTATTCGTCTGTCCATTCTTTTTTGTCGAAACATCGTCCATTCCCCCCTGTCTTTGGGGCGTATGGCATCATGCTGACGCATTGCCATAGCCCAGCCCCTCCATCATCGCCTGTGCAGACGAGAGCTTTCAGAATATCCTGTGCACACTGTGCATCCTTGCTTGCTTCGGCAGGGTCAGCCTTTTTCTCAGTCGCTTTGTTTAATGGCAGTCATGGGCCTTGGCATCAAGCAGGGCGAAACCATCACCGTTACGGTTGAGGGTGATGATGAAACTGCCCGGAACGATAGGAGAAGGTCGTTCCGGGCAGTTTTTTGTGTTATGCAATAAAAATGACAGCAACACGCCCGTTGACTCATCTGATTCAAGGCATTATAATCGAAGTATGGCAAAGTTTGTCGAAGAGCAGGAGCGAAAAAAGTATGGATCACAGTCACCACGATCGCACCTACAAAAAGAGCCGCGTTCAGCAGGAGCTGGAGCAGAGCGTCTCCCGTAAGCTGATCTCAAGCCTGCTGCTGGGATGTCTTTTGTTCTGCATTGCAATCGCTGCTGTGAATGCTCTCAACCAGAACGCCCGGCGGGAAGACCATCTGGAGAGTGTCGCCTCCACCTTCCATGAGGTGTACAATAACACGTCAGCCTTTCTGCTGGACGCTGGACACACCGAGCTGTTCCTCTCCGAGCTGCGGAATGATCAGGACAACCTGCGTTATCTTATCAGCCATTACAACGTCTCGGCTCTTGTGGAGATACAGCTCATCCTTACCGACTCCAAGGGAAATGTTCGGTTCACGACCTTTTCGGAGGGAGAGATGAATCTCCACCGGCAGGAATTCAACTACATCGCCGTGGACAACGCCTGCCATCTTATGCGGACCGTCTACACCACGGTCTACCACTTCCGAGCCAACAGCTCAGAATACGTTATGATCCATCCGCTCTACCGGGATGGCGAATATCAGGGTGCTGCGGCAGTTTATCTGAATGAGAACGACTGGACCAAACTGTTCAGCCAGTACCAGTACGATGCTATCCTCACCAAATCCAACGGTGATGTCATCACCTGTTCAAACTCCTCCTTTCTCTCCCAGAAAAACGCTAACAAGTATCTGCCCGCCGATGCGGCGCAGTATGTGCGAGTGAACGGGAACCGCTATCTACGCAGCAGCCGCTCGCTGGAAAACGGCACGGTGTTGGCTTACTCCTTCATCTACTCGCCCACGAATTACAGTTATCTTTTCGTGGGTCTGCTCCTGATCGTACTGCTGGGGCTGAGTTGGGCAGCAATGTTCGCCCGTATCATGCACGCTATGACTGAGCAGATGGTAAAGTCGGTGGACACCCTCGTGCGGGAGATCCGCATCATCCGCAAGGAGGACCCTGATCACATCATCGAGATCGACACCGGCGATGAAATCGAGGAGATTGCCCGTCAGGTCAACAAGATGGTTCGCAGCATTCAAGAGCTGAGCCAGCGCAACATCGCTCTTGCCGAAGTGAACAACCGGATGGAGATGCAGAATCTTCAGGCGCAGATCAATCCCCACTTTATTTATAATACGCTGGACAATATCCGCTATCTTATCCCGACAGACCCCCAGCGAGCCCAGCAGCTGATTGGACGGTTTATCGGCATCCTGCGCTACAGCATCAACAACACAAAGCACAATGTCCCTGTTAAAGATGATCTGAAATATCTGCAGGATTACCTTGTGATCCAGTCCACCCGCTTCGGTGCAAATTTCTCCTACGAGATCGACATCGACGACGCCTGCATGGAGTTCATCATCCCGAAGCTGCTTTTACAGCCCTTGCTGGAAAACAGCATCAAATATGGATTCCAGAAGAAGCCACGCATCCATATAAGGGTACGGGGCTGGCTGGGGGAGGATGCGCTCTATTTCACGGTAGAGGATAACGGCGGAGGCGTGGACGAGACAATGCTGGAACAGCTGCGTGACATCCTGCGCTCGGATGAAGTGAACATCGAGCACAATGGTCTGCAGAACATCAACCGTCGCATCTGGCTGGGCTACGGCGGTGACAGCGGACTGACCATCGACAGCACCGAGGGCGAAGGCTTCACTGTGAAACTCAAGCTCCGGCTGGGAGGAATGTAAACCATGTATCGCGTTCTACTGGTAGAAGATGAAGAGATCATCCGCAAGGGCATTCGTTACTCGGTACCGTGGGAGGAGTGCGGTTGCTCGGTGGTGGGCGAGGCAGAGAATGGGGCAGTAGGTGAAGAAAAGATCGCTGAACTGCAGCCTGACATCGTCATTACCGACATTACCATGCCGGTAAAAAACGGTCTTGAGATGATCGCCGACACCCGGGAGAAATTCCACTATATTGCCATCATCCTGACAGGCTACTCGGAGTTTGAGTACGCCCAGCAGGCTATCCGGAACGGCGTATCGGATTATGTGCTCAAACCCCTCGACATGGACGAGATGCGTACTGCGCTGGAGAAGGCTGTCCGCCTTGCGGGGGATAACCAGTACCTCCAACAGCGGGAGGACGAGGCAGAGGCCGTCCGCAGCCGGACAGCTCTGCCGCCATTAAGCGAAGATAAGGTCACTGACCCGCTGGTGCTACGCATCGTAGCCTATCTGAAAGAGAATTACCAGAGCAAGATAACACTTGCTGGCCTTCAGGAACAGTTCCACTACTCGGAACGGTACATCAACCAGAAGTTTCAAAAAGAGCTTGGCACAACGGTCATTGACTACCTCAACCGCTGCCGTATTCAGAACGCTCTGGAACTCATCCGGAAAGGAAAACTTCCCATCTCCCAAATCGGCTGGGAGTGCGGCATTGGTGAGTACAAATATTTTAACCACGTTTTCAAAAAATACATAGGCTGCTCGGTGCGGGAGTACCAGAGCACCTTGAAATAAGTATCTATGAAAAAATACCGAACAGCCGCCGTTCGGTATTTTTTCCATTTGTTCTGCAATTTGAGTATTATTTTTGTGCTAGAAGCATTAAAATGGGACTATCGAAAGGTTTCAGGTAAAAAATGGAGGTTTTTACTATGAAAAAGATTTCTCGTCGTTCGTTCCTGATGGCTACCGGTGTTATCGCAGCTTCTGCTGCTCTGAGCGCTTGCGGCGGCTCCTCCGCCAGCACCTCTTCTGCCGGTTCTACCGCTGCTTCCACTGCCGCTTCTGGTACTGCTGCACAGGGCGGCGGCGACCTCGTGATCTACTCGCCCAACTCTGAGGGCCTGCTGAACGCCACCATTCCTCTGTTTGAGGAGAAATACGGCGTCAACGTCGAGCTGATTCAGGCCGGCACCGGCGAACTGGTCAAGCGTATCCAGTCCGAGAAGAACGATCCCTACGCAGATGTCCTGTTCGGCGGCTCCTGGTCGCTGATGTACACCAACGAGGACCTGTGGGAGCCGTATGTTTCCGCCAATGATGCAAACGTCATCGACGCCTACAAGAACAAGTGCGGCTTCATCACCGGCAACGTGCTGGACGGCAGCGTTCTCATCGTCAACACCGACCTCATCGGTGACATCAAGATCGAGGGCTACGAAGATCTGCTGAACCCGGCCCTGAAGGGCAAAATCGCCACTGCCGACCCCGCCAACTCCTCTTCCGCTTTCGCACACCTGACCAATATGCTGCTTGCAATGGGCGGCTACGAGGACGATAAGGCATGGCAGTACGTCCACGACCTGTTTGAGAATGTGGACGGCAAGATCTGCGAAAGCTCCAGCGGCGTTTACAAGGGAGTTGCCGATGGCGAGTATGTGGTGGGTCTGTCCTATGAGGATCCCTGTGCTCAGCTGGTTCTGGACGGCGCACCTGTCAAGATCGTTTACATGAAGGAAGGTACTGTCTTCCTTCCTGCTTCTGCCACCATCATCAAGGGCGCAAAGAACATGGACAATGCCAAGCTGTTCATTGACTTCATCCTGAGCGAGGAAGTACAGAACATCTGGGGCAGCACCCTGACCAACCGTCCTGTTATGAAGGACGCTGCCACCAACGATGCCATGACCCCGATGGCAGACATCAATGTCATCGAAGAGGACATTCCCTACGTCAGCGCCCACAAGTCCGAGCTGGTGGACAAGTACACTGAGATCTTCACCGATCTGCAGAGCAAGTAATTCAAAGGGCAGCAGGAGGCTAGTATGAGCAGAATATCAGTCAAAGACGCAGTAAAGCGCTACGGGAATAATACGGTCATCCCGGACCTGAATCTGGAGATCGGAGATGGTGAGCTGTTCACCCTGCTGGGTCCCTCCGGCTGCGGCAAGACCACTCTTCTCCGTATGATCGCAGGCTTCAACTCCATTGAGGGCGGCGACATCTTCTTCAACGAGAAGCGCATCAACGATATGGACCCCAGCAAGCGCAACATCGGCATGGTGTTCCAGAACTATGCCATCTTCCCGAACCTCTCCGTCCGGGACAATGTGGCATTCGGTCTGAAAAACCGCAAGGTGGACAAGGCCGAGATCAAGAAGCGGACGGATGAGTTTCTGAACCTGATGCAGATCATGCAGTATGCCGACCGGATGCCCAACCAGCTTTCCGGCGGTCAGCAGCAGCGTATCGCACTGGCTCGCGCACTGGTTATCTCGCCGGATGTGCTGCTGATGGACGAGCCGCTTTCCAATCTGGACGCAAAGCTCCGTGTCGAGATGCGCAGCGTCATCCGCCACACCCAGAAGAGCGTTGGCATCACCACCGTGTATGTCACCCACGATCAGGAAGAGGCAATGGCCATCAGCGACCGTATCGCCGTTATGAAGGACGGTGTCATCCAGCACGTTGGCACTCCCCGCGACATCTACCAGCGCCCGAAGAATGTCTTCGTTGCCACCTTTATCGGCCGCACCAACATCGTGAATGCCCACGTCAAGGACGGCATCATCACCTTTGCCGACGGCTACCATGAGCACATCGACGCTCTGGACAAGGCTGCCGAGCAGGATGTGCGCTGTTCCATCCGCCCGGAGGAGTTCATTATCTGCAAGGACGGCACCGATGGCATCCACGGCACCGTGCAGGAATGCACCTACCTCGGTCTCAACACCCACTACACCATTGACACCGATCAGGGCGACTCGGTGGAGATCGTAGAGGAGTCCTCCATTGGCGAGGGTCTCAAGAAGGGCGAGAAGGTGCTGCTGAAGGTCAAGAAAGAGAAGATCAACGTCTTTACCAAGGACGGCGGTACCAATCTCATCAGGAGCGACGCTTATGAAAAACAATAATAAGTTCCGTCTTGATGTCTGGGGAGCCATTACGCTGGGGACCATCGCACTCTATGCACTGTTCCTGCTTTACCCGATGGCATACCTGATCCGCCAGTCTGTACTGGACCCCGACACCGGCAGCTTCACGCTGGCTTATTTCACGAAGTTCTTTTCCAAGAGCTACTATTTCGATACCCTGATCAACAGCTTCAAGGTGTCCATCACAGCGACGGTGCTCTCCATCGCCATTGGCACCCCACTGGCATACCTGTTCACGATCTTTAAGATCAAGGGCAAGTCGGTGCTGAATATCCTCATTGTGGTGGCATCTATGTCGGCTCCCTTCATCGGTGCCTACTCATGGATTCTGCTGCTGGGTCGCAGCGGTATCATTACCACATTCTTCAAAAACCTCGGCATCGCCATCCCGGACATCTACGGCTTCGGCGGCATCGTGCTGGTCATGACGCTCCAGCTGTTCCCGCTGGTGTTCCTCTACGCCAAGGGTGCACTGAAGAATATCGACAACTCCCTCATCGAGGCGGCTGAAAACCTCGGATGCTCTGGCATTGCCTGCTTCTTCAAAGTGGTCGTGCCCCTAATCATGCCCACCCTGCTGGCTGCGGCTCTGCTGGTGTTCATGCGATCCTTTGCAGACTTCGGCACCCCGATGCTGATCGGCGAGGGCTACCGTACTTTCCCTGTTGTCCTTTACACCGAGTTCATCAACGAGGTGGGCGGCAGCGACGGCTTTGCAGCCGCTATCGCCGTCATCGCTATCGTCATCACCACGCTGGTGTTCCTCGTCCAGAAGTACGTTTCCAACAAGAACGCCTTTGCTCTGAACAGTATGCACCCCGTGGAGGAGCGAGAGGCCCGCAAGGGCATCAACGCTCTGGTGCATCTGGTCGTCTACCTTGTAGTGGGCATCGCCATCATGCCGCAGGCCTACGTCATCTACACCTCGTTCAAGAACACGCAGGGTAAGATTTTTGTGGACGGCTACTCGCTGCAGAGCTACCAGACCGCCATCGGCAAGCTGGGTCGCAGCATTCAGAATACCATCATCATCCCCCTGCTGGCACTGGTCGTCATCGTGCTGCTGGCTGTTCTCATCGCTTATCTGGTGGTGCGCCGCCGCAATGCCCTGACCAATGTGGTGGACATCCTCTCGATGATCCCCTACATCGTACCCGGCACGGTCCTTGGCATCGCACTGCTCATCGGCTTCAATAAGCCCCCGCTCCTCATCAGCGGCACCATGCTCATCATGGTAGTAGCCCTCATCATCCGGCGTCTGCCCTATACCATCCGCTCGTCGGTGGCTATCCTGCAGCAGATCCCCATGAGCATTGAGGAAGCTGCCATCTCGCTGGGCGCTTCCAAGATGAAGGCATTCTTCCGCATCACGGTTCCCATGATGGCCTCCGGCATCATCTCTGGTGCCATCCTGAGCTGGGTCACCATGATCAGTGAACTGTCCACCGCCATCATCCTGTATACCGGCAAGACCAAGACCCTGACGGTAGCAATCTATACCGAGGTCATCCGCGGCAACTACGGTACTGCAGCCGCATTGTCCACCATTATGACCATCCTCACCGTCATTTCCCTGCTGGCCTTCAGCAAGCTCAATGGCGGAAAGGATATCAGCCTTTAAGTAATCCCCCGTTCTCCTTCGATCACTGAGTTTCCAAACCGGGCTGTTTCTCAGCAATGCAAATAGCCCCCAACGAAAAAATGAGACAGGCTTCCCGAAAGGTGGGTCGCCTGTCTCATTTTTGTTGTAAGTTGGACGCTTGGGGACTTTAGACCTTTGCAGTCCCGAAAAACCGTGCCGATCCTGTACGGTTTAGAACATTTTGATGACCCACAGGATCAGGATAACAGGAACATCAAACTGCTTTGCGATCTGCAATGTCAGGTCCACCGCCGGACAGCCATCTGCATCAATCAAAAATGGTCATGTGTGTTCCTCCATCGCCCAGCGAAATGCTTTCGCCGTGCGCAGGTCAGCGTTTTTGAAATGACCGCCGCTGTTCCATTCAAGGGTGCAGTCTGTGCTACGCGCTGTAAGCCGGCTGTGCAGGGCGCGGATTCCATCGCCCACCGCAGCCATGACGGTGCTTTTCGTGCGCTCTTCCTTGTCGCCAAGGCTCAGATAAACGCGTTGCGTTTGCATCGGGTGCTGCTGTTCAAACTCCATCCAGCCCGGAAACCACACCGAGGGGGAGGCGGCAGCGATGCCATAAAACAGATCAGTCTGGGTGGATGCCCACAAAGCAAACAGCCCGGCCAGTGAGTAGCCACCCAGAATGATTTTGACGTTTTTCGGGAGAGGATACCGCTGCTCCAGTGTGGGAATGACCTGCTCCGTCAGAAAGCGCAGGGTGTCCCCAGCATTGCCGCCGAAACCCTGCTTCCCCCACACGGCAGGGGCTTCCCACGGAGAAAGTGCATCGTTCCAGTTTTCCACCGGAATGGCTGCAAATAGATACTTTCGGTTGCTTTGTGCAATAGCAGCCACTTCGTCATCCATGCTTTGCAACTCGTGTTCGCCGGTCATTTGGAGCAGCAGGTATTCTGCATGAGCTTCGCCGTAAATGCGGCAAGGTCTGTTCCCGATCAGCATTGTCTGTGCGGTCACTGCGGCATCCTCCCGAAAAAAAAATTTGGTAAGCCCAGTATAGCAACTGAAAAATTATTTTGCAATTCAAAAGGCTTTCATAACAGTGGCAAGCAATGCAGACGTATATACATCTGCTATTTTTGCATTGCAAAAATACTTGTTGGGGACACCCAAACCCTTTCAGATCTGCATCGTACCGATGCAGGCTACGCGTTTTTGCAAAACGCTTTTTGGATGCGCCATAGGAGTGCGCAGCCATCACGGAAGCACGATGATTACAGGGTTTGAGGTTCTCCCAGCGTAAGCAGCCCTAGTCGCGGTATCGATATGTACCAAGCCAAAGCGGACCCAGTACCCACAACCAAGGCAATGAAAGCACTCTCGTCACTTTTAATACCGTAAGCACCAGCGTTAAAGCAAGCAAGAGGGTCATTGTAATTATTTCGGAACGGTCAGGTTTCTTCTCCATACGCAGATCACCTCGAAAATCCGGTCACATCTGAGAAATAGTATAAAAGTCAGTATGCTTCATCCGGTTCGGTAGGTGCTGCGGTAATATCGCGGTAGAAAGTGGCCCATGCAGCTTCCTCATAGGGGCGTACAAAAAAGAAGCCAATGCTCAATGGAATTGTCAGCAGAAGAACAAGAGAAATCGCCATAGCCTCTGAACCGGTGAAATATTTGAGAACCAGAAAACCCCCGGCATACAGTGGCAACGAACAGAGCAGTTCCCAGCCAATGAAGCTGAAATCCAGACAGAACAGCCGCCATTTGTTGCCATCCATGATCCGCCGGGATTCTGTGATTGCTTCATTTGCAGTCAGCGAAGGATGCTCGGACATGATGTAAGGTGTCATCGCATAGCTATATGTTTTCACGATTCCCGGAATCACCAACAGCAGCGACCAGAGAGCGATGTACAGACCCTGCAGGAATTTCATACAGAAGCCATCCCACAGACGGTCTTTCTGAGAGAACAAGTCCGAGATGGCCGCATCATTTCCATCTACAAGGTTCAGATTAAAACGAGCATATCCCAGTCGAACTGCACCGCCCACGATCAGTTGGAGGATTGCCCACAGACCAATGCCGACAAGCAGAACAACAAGCAGCCGACCACCGTTTGGCTGGGCGAACAGGTTAAAATGAATGTCCTTTGCCTGATTGGAATTGGAAACGACACTGTTGGAACTGCTCACAATGGTAGCACCGAGCGCACTGGCGGCAATACCTGTCAGAGCAGCAGTTTTCCATTTTCCGCGCAGAGCATCGAGAGCGAGCATACGATAGTCGGCAGATACTTTCATAAAAGCAACCTCCTGTTTGAAAACGGCAAGGATGTGTGAAAAGAAATATGATATGCCACTTTAATTTAGATACGTTTGAAACGCTGAAAAAATTGCAACATGGATGAAAAAGAGGCTGTTGCGCCTGCCGCTTTTACGGCCTGCTCATTGACCTGATTGTAGTTCTTACGCAATCGCAAAGCAGTGCACCCAAGGCGACCAACTGCTTAAAACGGCAGTTTCCTGCGCACACGCTTCTCTGGAATTGCCCGGCACACAAATGTGCACCATGGCAGGCGTGGAAAAAAGATTCCCGCTTACACCTGTTAAGCAGTTCTGTACGTTTTAGTATGGGACAGATTTAATAACGCGGAAAATTGTCAAAGCCCACAGGCCGGAATTTCATCCACCCTGTGGGCTTTGTTGTGCCCGCTAATTGATATAAGTTGATACCAATTAGTATCAGCTGTTTTTCTGAGTTTCGTCCATGATTTTTTTGGCTCGTCCGCGCGTGGTATCTTCGAAAGTTTCATCTTCGCTGAATCGCAGCCAATAGGGGTCTTCCATCAGGCAGGCGTTGGTGCGCTTGACGATTTCCCAAGCGTTGTAGTCGGGCAGCCCCATCAATTTCAAAATCTCTTTGCAGTCCATCCGATTTTTCGGGAAGATACGCTTCTTTGCCCAAACAACCACATCGACCAATGGAACTTTGCGTTTGTCACCGATGAAAAGGTTCAGTGGAAGGCTGTACTGCGGCACACCCTCATTTGCGCAAAGAGACTGCCCATCTTCGCTTAGGTGGGCAATTTCTTTTTCATCCATCATCAATTTCAGATAGGCCATTTTATCACCCCATACCATGCTTGGATGGATAGACAAGATGAATCGTGGTTTCGTTCTGCATACATGATCTCCCTCCCCACCACCTCTTCCGCCTGCGCTTTCAGCCCGTTCATGTGCGCCACCCAGAGAAGCTGTGCGCGCTCTTTGTCCGGCGCGGGGTACTTGTCAATCGTAAAGGAAGTTGGTTGCACATAGATTGACACCATATTTGCGATATGCAATTCGCGGATGTTGCCAGCGAATCAAAATGCGATAGGCCGGGAGACTGGTGCCAAGGTTCGACTCCCTGATGCTCCGCCAAAAACGCCGCAGGACGATGCGTTCTGCGGCGTTTTTCATTGCATATTTTACTTTCCCGCCAGCAATACCGCCAGCACAGCCTTCTGGACGTGCAGTCGATTTTCTGCCTCGGTGAAGATCTCGTCGGCGTGGGCCTCGAAGACGGCAGTAGAGATCTCCTCGCCGCGGTGAGCGGGCAGGCAGTGGAGCACCATGCAGTCCGGCTTTGCGGCTTTCAGGAGGCCGCTGGTGAGCTGGAAGCCTGCAAAGTCCCGCAGACGGCTCTCGCTCTCGGAGGTGCCGGGGGCAGCGGTATTCCAGACAGCCGTCACCACCACATCGGCGTCCTTGACGCCTTCGGCGGGGTCTTCCAGCAGGCGGAACGCACTGCCGTACTTATGGGCGAACATCAGCACATCTGCCGCCGGGCGGTAGCCGTGGGGGCAGACGCAGTCCACCTTCATGCCGGAGAGCAGGCCGCCCACGATGAGGCTGTTGGCCATATTGCTGCCGTCGCCGACGAAGCAGAGCTTCTGGCCCGCCAGCGCACCCCGGCGCTCCCGGATGGTCATGAGGTCGGCCAGCACCTGACAGGGGTGAGCATAGTCCGTCAGGCCATTGATGACGGGGACGCCCGCAAACTCAGCGAACTCTTCCAAATCGCTCTGGCGGTAGGTGCGCCAGACAACGCAGTCATAATAGCGGCCTAGCACCCGGGCGGTATCCTTGAGCGGCTCGCCGCGGCCGGACTGCAGCTCGGTGGCGGCATTCATGTAGTTGCCGAGGCCGCCCAGCTGGTAGACGCCCACCTCGAAGCTGGTGCGGGTACGGGTGGAGTTTTTCGAGAACATCAGCGCGACGCTCTTGCCCTTGAGCAGAGGTTCGGTGCCTCCGGCCTTCTGCTGAGCTTTCAGCCCATCGGCCACATCAAGGATGTGGGCCACCTCGTCAGGGGTGAGGTCGCTCATTTTCAGCAGATGCTTCATGCCTGCTCCTCCGTTTTGCTGGGGTCCATCTCCGCGAGGACGCTGCCCAGAATATCCAGCGCCATCTCCACATCGTGGGCGGTCAGAGTCAGCGGCGGCAGCAGGCGGAGGCGGGTCTTTGCGGTAAGCACCAGCAGGCCCTTTTCGCGGCAGGCGGCCAGCACGTCAGCGGCCTTGATGCCCTCGAGAAACTCGATGCCGACCATCAGGCCGATGCCCGAGAGGCTCCTGACGCGGGGCAGCTTTTCCAGACCGGTGCGCAGCTGGACGGCCCGCTCGTTGACGTTGGCAAGGAAGCTGGCGTCCATCCGGTCCACGACGACATTCGCACCGGCGCAGACCACCGGGTTTCCGCCGAACGTGGAGCCGTGGCTGCTGGGTCCCATACCGGCAGCGACTTTCTCATTCATCAGGACAGCGCCAATCGGCAGACCGCCGCCCAGACCCTTGGCCAGCGTGACGACGTCGGGCTGGAGGTTGTAGTGCTCGCAGCACAGGAAGGTGCCGGTGCGGCCCACGCCGGTCTGCACCTCGTCCACGATGAGGACGAGGTCTTTTTCGTCGCAGAGGGCGCGGACAGCCTGCACATACTCGGGTTCCAGCGCCACAACACCGCCCTCGCCCTGTACCAGTTCCAGCATGACAGCGCAGGTGTGGCGGTCCACCATCTCGGTCAGGGCGTCGATGTCGCCGGCCTTGACATACTGGAAGCCCTCGTTGAAGGGGCCGAAGTAGTTGTGGAACACGCCCTGTCCGGTGGCGGTCAGGGTAGCAATGGTACGGCCATGGAAGCTGTTGACCAGCGTGATGACATTGTAGCGGTCAGCACCGTATTTGTCGAAGCTGTACTTGCGGGCGGCCTTGATGGCACCCTCATTGGCCTCTGCGCCCGAGTTGCCGAAGAACACCTTGCTCATACCGGTGCGCTTGCAGAGCTTTTTGGCCAGCTTGCCGCAGGGGGCGGTATAGTAGAGGTTAGAGGTGTGCTGCAGCTTGTGTGCCTGCTCGGAGACGGCCTCGGCCCAGGTCATATCGCAGTAGCCCAGGCTGTTGACGCCGATGCCGCTGGTGAAGTCGAGGTACTTCTGCCCCTCGGGGCCTTCGGCATAAAGGCCGTGGCCCTTCTCGATGGCGATGGGGTTGCGTGCGTAGGTATGCAGGACATACTCGTTGTCCCGCTTGATGACTTTTTCGGAATCCATAATATCTACCTCCTGACGGTGGAGCCACATACTTTCCCTCTTTGCCAAAGCCTCCCCTACAAGGGGAGCTGCGCGAAGAGCCTGAGAGGTTGTACGAAGGAGAGCCTAGCCGTGAATCGCAGCGAGGCTAAACCTCTCCGTCACGGCTGGCGGCGGTCATCGCTGCCGCCTATCGAGGGGAGGCCTTGGCATATCGGAAAGTTTTCTTATCAACTATTATAGGGTACTCCGGCGCATCGCGCAACCCTTATTCGTGATGGCTGCGGCGATAGAAGCGGGTACCGGAGCCACGGTCGGAGAACAGCTCCAGCAGGATGGAGTGCGGCACGCGGCCATCAATGATGACAGCCTCGTGGACGCCCTGATAGATCGCGTCGGCCATGCCGCCGATCTTGGGGATCATGCCGCCCGCGATAATGCCGGCGGACTTGTAGCCCTCGATCTCGGAGACCTCCACCTCGGGGATGAGGGTGGATTCATCTTCCTTATCCCGCAGCAGGCCCGCAATATCAGTCATGGAGACGAGTTTTTCGGCCTTGAGCGCGATAGCGATCTGTGCGGCGGCGGTGTCAGCGTTGACGTTATAAGCCTGGCCCAGGTCGTCCATGCCCACCGTTGCAATAACGGGGATATAGCCGCTGTCCAGCAGGCTGGAGATCAGCGTCGGGTCAACGTGGACGATCTCTCCCACATGGCCCAGCTGAGGGTCAAGCTCGGTGCAGCGGAGCATCTGGCCATCCATGCCGCAGAGGCCGACGCCGCGGCCCCGCAGCTTTGCCACGAGGTCTTTGTTCACCTTACCGGCCAGCACCTGCTGGACGATCTCCATGGTGGCGTCGTCGGTGACGCGCAGGCCGCCCGCAAAGTGGCTCTCGACGCCCACTTTTTTGAGCATCTCATTGATGGCAGGGCCGCCGCCGTGTACCAGAACCACCCGCACGCCAAGCAGGGTCAGGGTGACAAGGTCGTTCATGACCGCGTTTTTCAGCGTCTCGTTGATCATGGCGTTGCCGCCGTATTTGATGACCATGGTCTTGCCGTGGTACTTCTGGATATAAGGGGTCGCCTCCGAGAAAAGGAGGGCCATTTCTTCGTTTTTCATTGCTGTTCTCCTTCTCAGGTGCGGTAGTCGCCGTTGATTTTCACATAGTCATAGGTCAAATCGCAGCCCCATGCCTTGGCGCTGGCGTCACCGGTACCCATATCCACCTTGACCAGAATATCGTGCTCGGCCAGGACCTTTGCGGCCTCGTCCTCGCTGTAGGGGTGGTAGGCGGCGTTCTCGCAAACGTAGACCTCACCGGCCTTGCTGGACAGCCAGACGCAGACCTTATCGATCGAGAAGTCACCGGGAGTGTAGCCGATGGCGCAGAGGATGCGGCCCCAGTTGGCGTCGCGGCCAAAGACAGCGGCCTTGAAGAGGTTGGAGCAGACCACGCTGCGGCTGACGGCGCGGGCCGTCTTGAGGTCGGGGGCGTGGGTGACTTCGCAGGTGATGAGATGGGTCGCGCCCTCGCCGTCACCGGCGTGCTCAGCGCACATATGCTCGGCGATGGCGGTCAGTGCGGCCACAAAGGCGTCGTAGTCGGCGTTCTCCTCGGTGATCTCCGGGTTGCCCGCGAGGCCGGAGGCCATGATGATCAGGGTATCGTTGGTGGAAGTGTCCAAATCGACGCTCATCTGGTTGTAGGTCCCGGGGACGACGGTCTTGAGGGCCTTTTCCAGCAGGGCGGGGGAGACGGCGGCGTCGGTGGTGTAGAATGCCAGCATGGTGGCCATGTTGGGGGCGATCATGCCGCTGCCCTTGCCGATAGCGCCCACCGTGCAGGTCTTGCCGCCCAGCTCAAACTGGATGGCATATTCCTTCTTGTGGGTATCGGTGGTCATGATGGCCGTCGCCGCGTCGGTGCTGCCCTGTGCGTCAGCCGCCAGCTTGGCGGCGGCGGCAGGGATGCCACGGGCAAACGGGTCGATGACCATCGGCTGGCCGATAACGCCGGTAGAAGAGGGCAGGACATCCTTTGCGTCGATGTTCAGCGCCTTGCCCACCAGCTCACAGCATTCCTCCGCCAGTGCCACGCCGTTGGCGGCGCAGGTGTTGGCGTTGCCGCTGTTGACCACGATGGCCTGTGCATAGCCGTCCGTCAGGTGGGCACGGTCTACCTTGATGGGTGCGCCGCAGACCTTGTTGGTGGTGTAAACACCGGCGGCGGCGCAGCGGACGTCGGCCTTGATGAGCGCCAGATCGTACTTTTCACTGTGATTTGCCCGGATGCCGCAATGGACACCGGCTGCTGCAAAACCCTTGGGCGCGCAGATGCCGCCCGCAACTTCTTTATACTGCATCTGAAAATCCCCCTAATTTCAAACCTCTCAGTCTCGCTTCGCTCGACAGCTCCCCTACCGAGGGGAGGTGGCAGCGCGCCAGCGCTGACGGAGAGGTTATTCTAATCCTTCCGTTTCGTTCATTCCCAGCATCAGATTCATGCACTGGATGGCTGCACCGGAAGAGCCTTTGCCCAGATTGTCGAACAGGGACACCAGCATCATCTGGTCGCCCGCTGCGTTGACGGTCATGTACAGCTCCATCCTGTCGCTGCCGGACAGGGCGTTGGAGTACAGACCATTCTCGGGAAGCGGCTCGTTGAGGGCGTGGACGGAAACGGTCGCGCCCTCCTTGTAATAGTCTGCAATGCCTGCGGCCACCACCTCGGCGCTGGTGCCAGCCAGCTTGAGGTCCAGCGGAACGAGGACCTGCATTCCGCTGTAATAATCGCACACCACCGGCACAAAGGCAGGGGTGTGGGCGAGGCCGCTGATCTTCTGCATCTCAGGCAGATGCTTATGAGCGAGGCCCAGGCCGTAGCTCTTGGGCGCATCCAGCTTGCTGTGAGCCGGACGGTCGGCGCTCTCGTACTCGGCAATCATCTTCTTGCCGCCGCCGGAGTAGCCCGAAATGCCGGTACAGCTGAACGGATAGTCTACCGGAGCCAGCCCCAGCTCCACCAGAGGCCGCGCGATGCTGATAAAGCCGCTGGCATAGCAGCCGGGGACCGCCACACGATACGAATTTTTGATTTTCTCTTTCTGGCCCTTCAGCTCCGGGAAGCCGTAGTCCCAGGCCGCGTCGGTGCGGAAGGCCGTGGAGGTATCCAGCACCTTGACGTCCGGGCGGAGCAGAGGCATGACCTCTTTGGAGGCCGCATCGGGCAGGCAGAGGAAGGCAAGGTCGGCGGAATTGATGACCTTCGCCCGCTCGTTCACATCCTTGCGGCCCTCAGCCGAGATGCTCAGCAGCTCGATGTCAGGCCGGGCGGCCAGACGGTCGGCAATGCGCAGACCGGTGGTGCCGGAAGAACCGTCGATAAAGACTTTTACGCTCATGCGTTTGCCGCCTCCCATGCGCCGAGCTGGGCGCTTGCCAGCTCGATCTGCTTTTTGACGCTGGCCTCGCTGGGACCGCCGTAGCTGGTGCGGCCCTCGCAGCACTTGATGAGGTCGATGGCGTCATAGATGTCGTTTTCGAACAGAGCGCTGTAGCCCTTGAACTCATCGAGGGTCAGCTCTTCGAGGGTCTTATCCTTGCCGATGCAGTCGGAGACCATGCAGCCGGTGAGCTTGTAGGCGTCGCGGAAAGGCATCCCCTTTTTGGTCAGATAGTCGGCGCAGTCGGTGGCGTTGATGAAGCCCTTGGCAGCGGCCCGGCGCATATTGGCGGGCAGGGTCTTCATGGTGTCCAGCATCGGGGTCACGGTCTTGAGGCAGAGTTCCAGCGTATCGACGGCGTCGAAGATGGCCTCTTTGTCCTCCTGCATATCCTTGTTGTAGGCGAGAGGGATGCCCTTCATCATGACCAGCAGGGTGTTCAGATCGCCGTAGACACGGCCCGTCTTGCCGCGGATGAGCTCGGTGACGTCAGGGTTCTTCTTCTGGGGCATGATGGACGAGCCGGTGGTGAAGGCATCATCCAGCTCGATGAACTTGAACTCCCAGCTGCACCAGAGGATGATCTCTTCGGACAGGCGGGACAGATGCATCATGCAGATGGAGATGGCGTTTGCCAGCTCGATGCAGAAGTCACGGTCGGACACGCCGTCAAGGCTGTTGGGGCAGGGCGCCGCAAAGCCCAGCTTCTCGGCGGTGAACTGACGGTCCAGCGGGTAGGTCGTACCGGCCAGAGCGCCGGAGCCCAGCGGACACTGGGCGTCCATCCGGGCGGTGGCGTCCTCGAAGCGCTGCAGATCGCGCAGCAGCATCCATGCATAGGCCATCAGAGCGTGGCCGAAGGTGATGGGCTGGGCGCGCTGCAGGTGGGTGTAGCCGGGCATGACGGCGGTGGTGTTCTCGGCGGCCTTCTTGCAGATGACCTTGACCAGCTCCACGATGTAAGCCTGCAGGGTGTGGCTGTAGTCCCGCAGAGTCAGGCGGATGTCCAGCGCCACCTGGTCGTTCCGGCTGCGGCCGGTGTGCAGGCGTTTGCCGGCGTCGCCGATGCGGGCGGTGAGGGTCTGCTCCACGAAGGTATGGACGTCCTCGGCGTTGGGGTCGATGGTGAGGGTGCCGGAGGCCAGGTCATCCGCGATGGAGGCCAGACCGCTCAGAATATCTTCGCAGTCCTTCTCGGAGATGATGCCCTGCTTTGCCAGCATGGCGGCGTGGACGCCGCTGCCGCGCATATCCTGCGCGATCATCCGCTGGTCGAAGCGGATGGAAGAGTTGAAGTCGTTGACGCGGGAATCGACCGCCTTGGAGAAACGGCCCTTCCAAAGTTGTTCTGCCATAAAAGAAACTCCTCTATAGAAACGGCAAAGCCGCCGCAGGGGAAAAAGCTCCCGCGGCGGTGCCGCCAGCAATGATGCCGGTAATTTGAGCCTTCAGCGTGAAAGTGTAAAAAACACGCCAAAGGGGATGGTAAGCAGGTTATTCCTTGACCTCGGGCCAGTTTTTGGACAGCTTTGCGCGCTCCTTGATGGACAGGCCGAAGAGGTTGATGAAGCCGGTAGCATCGGACTGGTCATAGTCCTTATCCACGCCGAAGGAGGCAGTCTGCTCGTCGTACAGGGTGTACGGAGAGGTGACGCCGGCGTTGATCATGTTGCCCTTGTAGAGCTTCAGCTTGACGTCGCCGGTGACGGTCTTCTCGAGGCTGTCAGCAAAGGCATCCAGAGCCTCGCGCAGCGGGGTGAACCACTGGCCGTTGTAGACGATGTCGGCGTACTTCTGAGCCATCTGAGCCTTGAAGTGTGCGCTCTCCTTGTCCAGAGTGATGGTCTCCAGAACATTGATGGCCTTGTACAGGATAGCACCACCGGGAGTCTCATAGACGCCGCGGCTCTTCATGCCGACCAGACGGTTCTCGACGATGTCCAGCAGGCCGATGCCGTTCTCGCCGCCGACCTTGTTCAGGTACTCGACCAGCTCGACAGCGCCCATCTCCTTGCCGTCAACGGCGGTGGGGATGCCCTTTTCGAAGTGGAGGGTGATGTAGGTCGGGGTGTCGGGTGCCTGCTCGGGGGAAACGCCCAGCTCGAGGAAGCCGGGCTTATTGTACTGCGGCTCGTTGGCGGGGTTCTCGAGGTCGAGACCCTCGTGGCTCAGGTGCCACAGGTTCTTATCCTTGGAGTAGTTGGTCTCACGGTTGATCTTCAGGGGGATGTTGTGTGCCTCGGCGTAGTCGATCTCCTCGTCACGGCTCTCGATGTCCCACTCACGCCAGGGAGCGATGATGGCCATATCGGGGCAGAGGGCCTTCAGGGTCAGCTCGAAACGCACCTGGTCGTTGCCCTTGCCGGTGCAGCCGTGGCAGATGGCGTCTGCGCCTTCCTTGATGGCGATGTCGGCCAGAGCCTTTGCGATGCAGGGACGTGCGAAGCTGGTGCCCAGCAGATAGTCCTCATACTTTGCGCCGAACTTCAGGGTGGGGAAGATGTAGTTCTCGACGAAGTCCTTCTTCAGGTCGAGGACGTACAGCTTGGAAGCGCCGGTAGCCTTAGCCTTCTCTTCCAGACCGTCCAGCTCAGTACCCTGACCCACGTCGCCGGAGACAGCGATGACTTCGCAGTTGTTGTAATTCTCTTTCAGCCAGGGAATGATGATGGAGGTATCCAGACCGCCAGAGTAAGCCAGAACAACTTTCTTAATATCTTCCTTTTTCATGATGATCGCTCCTTTGTTTATTACACGTTTTACACTTTTGTTTTCCGCCCGGGCATCCCTCCCGGGGCGCTCGACGTCTTGTCTTTCTGAGTACGCTTTTATTATACGCCAAGCGGTTTTTCCGTCAATGCAGAAAACCGCCAAACCTTGTGCAGATTTGGCGGTCCTTTTCTGTTATTTTGTATGTTTATGCATTATTTCCTAAATATATGCAAATTTTATGCATCTTTAGTTTGTATATGCATGGCCGTATACAGTCCGGTTTATACATTCTGTCCGCCGTCGGCACGGGGTTGACGGCCCAGTTCCGGCACAGCGCGGCGTTCGTGTTTTTTTATTCATTCTTTTTCAGCCGTCCACCCGGCGCAGAGGGTCTCTTTCTGGGCCTTCGTCAGCTTTTTGAGGGCAATTTCCCGCCGGAGGGCGGCGGACTTGTCCGCACACGCTTCCAGGTAGGCAAAGCCCAGCGCGGTATGGGTGCGGGTATACTTTGCGCCTTTGCCGCTCTGGTGGGCCTTGAGGCGGGCTTCCGGGTCGTTCGTCCAGCCGGTATAGAGCTGGCCGCCCGCGCAGCGCACCATGTAGACGTAAGCTGTCTTTTCCGGCTTCTCAGATGCGGCCATTGTTCTTCAGCACCTGACGGCAGGCGGCGAGGGCCGTCTCCTTGTCCTTGGCCGTGATGAGGAAACGGCTGGCGTGGCAGAAGCTGATGCCCTCGATGCCGCTCTTCTGCTCGATGACCTCCTGCGGCTGGCCGGCCCAGCTCTGAGGGAAGGGGAGCTTGGGCTTTTTGGTCTTGTGGTCGGTGACGCACTGGGCGCTCCAGCCGCCCCGCTGGCTGGGGTAGATGACGAAAAGGGCGTCGGTCTTGTACAGGCCGTTCTTCCAGGGCAGATAGCAGGGCAGCACCACGATGCCGTCGCGGGAGTTTTTGTATGCCTGCTGGACCTTCTCGTCGGCGCGGTTGACGGCGTTGGCGCTCTCGATCTGGTTCTCCAGGATCTGCTTTGCCACGGCCACCGCCTTGAAGAAGCAGGCGTCCTGGTCCTCTTTCGAGTCCCACACGGGGTTGAAGAAGCCGATGGCGTCACAGAGGCTGTTCTGCTCGCCGGTATTGTCGTTCAGATCGAGGGGCTGGATGAAGTTCTCATCAATGAGCCGGGCCTGACGCTCGCCTACAAGGCCGGGGCCGAGTACCCGCCACAGCAGGCCGAAGGCCGCGTAAGGGATGCCGTTGGGGCGGGTCTCGCGGGGCTCCTGATGGTGGTCGAACATGCCAAAGCCGATGTCGTACACGATTCCGTCGAAGTCATCCGGCACCACGAAGCCGCGGGTTATTTTAATATCCGGGCGGAGGATCTGGAGCAGGGCAGTTGCGAACACGTCGTCAGCGTGGAACTTGCCTGCGTGGGTAAAGCCGTTTGCGGGTATTTTCATAGGGATTCTCCTCATTCTCTCATGCATTCTGTTGCACACAGTATAGCACATTCCCGGGCGGCGGACAACAAAAAGGAGCCGCCGCATGACGCAGCAGCTCCCATATTCTACAGAAAATTTTCTCAGTGGTTGGCCTGTGCCGCTTCAAATTCTGCCTGCGTCAGGATCTGATAATCCGCAGGGATGTTGAAGAGATTCTGGTCCACAGTGGTGCTCGTGACGCGGTACTCCACGATGGTGCGGCCCTCGGCAGCATCGGTAACGACATACTTGAGGTCATCACCGACCAGGCAGTAGGAAACGGTGGCCGTCTGACCGTTGGCATCGGTGGCAGTGTAGGACAGGGCCTCGCAGTCCTGACCGTTCACATTCACGGTGGTCACGGTGCAGGGGATCTCCTGTGCTTCGCCTTTGTCAGCGGAGACTGCGTCGCTTATGCTCACAGTGGGTACTTCGCCCTTGACGGCCATCTTGGATGCATCGTCCACCAGATAGCCCTGACCGTCTTTCAGGATATAGACCAGACTGCCGGCGTCGCCCATATCCATCTTGATGTAAGCGTTGCCGTTACTGCGGGCTGCGATCATGGTCTGGGTGGTGCCATCGGGGGCAGTGGTGACGATCTCCTGATACAGCTCTGCGCCGGTGCGCTGTGCGAGCGCGTTGTTGATGCGGGTCTCAACGGAGTCGCCGGGAGCAGCCATGCACACCGGCATCAGCACGGCAGCCATCACTGCAGCCACCAGCAGAGAAGTAAGTTTCTGATACAGCTTCATAGAAAATTCTCCTGTCTTTCAGCTCATTTTGCAAAGGCGTTTTCCTCTTTTGCATTTGCATTATCTTACAACTTTTTCCGGGGCACTGTCAATCATCACATTTGCCCTCATGTCAAAAAACAGCCGCAGAGGCGTTTATTTCTCTCTGCGGCTGCGGTTTGTAAAGTTTTTGTGGAAATCACTTCCGGCCCTTGCGGCTGGTCTTGGTGACGGCACGGGTGGGGGTCTTGGTCACAGCAGTGGTGGGCTTGACCGCCGGGCTGAGGTTGGGCTTCGGGGTCAGAGCCTTGGTGGGCTCGCCCAGAGCCAGCACCTGGGAAAGCGCGGCCTGTGCGGCGGCAGCATCGCCGTCGGTGACGGCCAGAACATCGGAGTAGAACTGCTCCATCTCCTCGCGGGTGGAGAAGGTGGCGACGTACATCTGGTTGCCCATCGCGCCGGAGAGGGCGTCAGGGATGCGGTCCACCATCTTGATGTTCTTCTGGTACTTCTGCATGATCTGCTCATGGCTGTACACGAAGTTCTTACCGTCGCGGCGGCCGGCGAAGGGGCAGTAGTAGTGCTCGCCCACGGGCATATCGGTGCCGCCGAAGGCGATCATGTCGGCCCATATCTTATAGACGTTGGTGGAGCGGGCGAAGTTTATCATATCGGGAGTGAAGCCGCCGCAGGGGCGCATATTGACTTCGAGGGCCACGATCTGGCCCTTTTCGCCCATGCTGGCCTGGTTCTCGGTCATCCGGAAGAACTCGAAGTGGACGAAGCGGCTCTTGACGCCGAAGCTCTTGACGACGGCACGGCCTGCGGCGCGGGTGTCCTCGGGCAGGTCCTTGATGATGTAATAGATGGAGTTGTCGTTGTCGTTCACGATGTCCATGATGGACATGGGACTGACGTTTCCGGCCTCAAAGATGGGGTTACCGGAGGCGTCGATGATGGCGTCGTAGCTGTTGACCTCGGCGCGGACGAACTCCTCCATGATGTAGGAGACGTCCGGGTGATTCTCGGCCTTGTAGGCGAGGAAGGTCTTCAGCTCTTCGTCATTGGACAGCTTGTGGGTATCGGAAGCGCCCACGCCGTTGTCGGGCTTGACCACCACAGGGTATCCCACCTGCTTGATGAAAGCCTTGCAGCCGTTGAGATCGTCTACCATGTGGTAGCGGGCGGTGGCGATGCCGGCCTTCCGGTAGTACTCCTTCATCTTGCTCTTGTACTTGATGCGGGGCATATCCTCGGTCTGGAAGCCGGAGGTGATGTGGAAGTCGGTGCGCAGGGCAGCGTCCCGCTCCAGCCAGTATTCGTTGTTGGACTCCAGCCAGTCGATACGGCCATACTTGAAGATGAAGAAGGCCACAGCGCGGTAGACTTCGTCGTAATTCTCGAGGCTGCCGACCTTGTAGTACTCGTTCAGGCTGTCCTTCAGCTCCGGCTTCAGCTCATCGTAGGGCTGGTCGCCGATGCCCAGCACGTTCATGCCGTTGTTCTTCAGCTCCCGGCAGAACTGCCAGTAGTTCGTCGGGAAGTTCGGGGAGATAAAAATAAAATTCTGCATAATTTCGCGTCTTCTTTCCTTGAATATCCTCTATAACCCTCTCAGTCACCTTCGGTGACAGCTCCCCCAGAGGGGGAGCCACTGGCGAAGAGAGGAAGCTTTCCGTTATGCCAAAGCCTCCCCTCGTTAGGAGCAACAACGACGACCGCCGCCAGTGGCGGAAACAGGGAGTCGCTGTTGGGGCCGCGGCCAGCAAGACGCAAGCAAAGCGCTGCGGATGCTGGGTGCCGCAACCCGGGCAGTGGCACGCCGTAGGCGTGACGGAGAGGTTTTCTTTCACCCTAAAATATACGGCATGTAATAAACTGTCTGCTTATACCACCAATCCCAGTCGTGCTTGACGTCGTGGCCCCACAGATCCACCCAGACAGGGATGTTCTTTGCCTCAAAGATGCGCTTGAGCATCCAGGTGGTGTCGGGCTGCTCCCATGCGCCCTGACCGCAGCAGATGACAGCCTTCTGGTTCCGGTACAGCTCCATATAGGGGTGATCCTCCGGGAAGTTGTGCATATAGTCCACGGGAGAGTTCATATACACCAGCTCATCCATGTAGTCGCCGAAGCCGTAGTGGGCGGTGTAGATGCCGCTGAGGGCCAGACAGCCGCAGAAGATGTCGGGCCAGCGGAGGTAAAGGTTGACCGCATGGGTCGCGCCGAGGCTGCAGCCGAAGGCGATGACGCCGGGCAGGTCATCCCAGCCGTTGCGCTCCTTGGACAGATAGCGCAGCTTGGGGACTGCCTCATCCACGATATAATGCAGCCACTGCTCATACCGGCGGATGCGCCAGTAAGGGTCGCCATTGGTGTCCGACCAGGTCTCCTTGTCCAGCGTGTCGATGGACATGACCATGAGCTGGCCCGACTCGATCCAGGGTGCAAGGGTGTCGGCCATGTGGAAGTCCTCGAAGTCGAAGAAGCGGCCGTCCTGACAGGGGATGTACAGCATGGGCCGTCCCCCGTGTCCGTAGACTTTGCACTCCATCTCCCGGCCCAGCGCCGGGCTGTATTCCTTGAAATACTGCATCTCCATATGCTTTCCTCCTCAGTTTGGTTCAATCAAGCTCGTACATCAGGGTGTGGAACACAAAGGGCAGCTGCTTTTCCCAGCTGGCCTCGCTGTGGTTGCCGCCCGGCACGACGCGGGCCGTCAGGTTGATGCCCCGGGCAAAGATCCTGCTGCACATCTCGCCGAAGCCCTTCCGCATCCCGTCGTGGTTGCCCATCTCTCTGGAGCCGTAATCCATGTAGAGCACGGTACCCGGGGCCAGCTTGCAGCGGCCCACCAGCGCCGTCAGCGCCTCCGGAGCCACCCACAGCGAGGGCGAGAGCGCCGCCGCACGGCCAAACACATCGCTGTACTGCAAAAGAGCGTACAGGCTCATGAGACCGCCCATGGAGCTGCCGCCGATGAAGGTATGAGCCCGGTCGGGCTCTGTGCGGTAGTTGGCGTCGATGTAGGGCTTGAACTCGTGGACGAACCAGTTCAGGGTGTCCTTGCCTTTGCCGTCGAAGTGGCCGTACTGCTTATCGTCGAAGCGGTAGGGCGAATACTCCACCAGACGCTCATTATTAGCACCGGCGTTGCACTCCACCGCCGCCACGATGAGGGGCGTATCGGTGTAGTCCAGATAATCCGCCACGCCCCAGCTCTTGCCGTAGGTGGCGTCCTCGTCGAAAAACACGTTCTGCCCGTCGAACATATACAGCACCGGATACCGCCGGTCCGGGTCAGCCTCGTACATGGTGGGCAGATAGACATAGGCCCGACGCTCTTCTTCGCCGCCCACAGCGGGGTAGCGGATGCTCCACTTCTTTATCATCTTCTCATTCCCTCTCGTTTTTCAGGTGTACTTTAAGTGTATCACCCGCGGCAGAGAATTGCAATCCGCACCGGATACAGCAAACGCCGCCGGGCGTACAGCCGGGCGGCGTTTATAAGCCTTTCAGCTCTTAGTACTTTTTCTCCACAGGGACGATCCAGCCCTTGGTATCGGGGATCTTGCCCCACTGCATACCGGTCATGGTGTCATAGAGCTTCTGGGTGACAGGGCCGATGTTGCCGTCGCCGATGTAGGCGTGCTCACCCTTCCAGACCAGCTCCTTGACGGGGGAGACGACAGCGGCGGTGCCGGTGCCGAAGACCTCTTCCAGCTTGCCGTCGCGGGCAGCCTGCATGATGTCGGCGATGGCCAGCTTGCCCTCGACGACCTCATAGCCCCAGTCCTTCAGCAGCTCGATGCAGCTGCGGCGGGTGACGCCGGGCAGGACGGTGCCGACGGTGGCGGCGGTGTAGACCTTGCCGTCGATCTTGAACATGATGTTCATGCTGCCGACTTCCTCGACGTACTTCTTCTCGACGCCGTCCAGCCACAGAACCTGAGCGTAGCCCTGCTCCTCAGCCAGCTCGCCGGCCTTGATGGAAGCAGCGTAGTTGCCGCCGCACTTGGTGAAGCCGGTCAGACCGGGAGCGGCACGGATGTACTCGTCTTCGACGTAGATGCGCACGGGGTTGATGCCCTCGGCGTAGTAAGCGCCCGACGGAGCGCAGATGATGCAGAAGATGTAGTGCTTGGAAGCGTGGACGCCCAGACCCACATCGTTTGCGAACACGAAGGGACGGATGTACAGGGAAGCGCCGTCAGAGTGAGGCACCCAGTCACGGTCCACATCCACCAGAGCCTCGACGGCCTGGATGTAATCCTCAACAGGGATCTTGGGGATGCACAGACGGTCAGCAGAGTCCTGCATACGCTTTGCGTTGCAATCGGGGCGGAACAGCTGGATGGTGTCATCTGCAGTGCGGTAAGCCTTCATGCCCTCGAAGATCTCCTGTGCATAGTGGAACACAACCGTAGCAGGGTCCAGCTGGAAGGGTGCGTAGGGGACGATGCGGGCGTCATGCCAGCCCTCGCCCTCGGTGTAGTCCATAACGAACATATGGTCGGTGAACTTCTTGCCAAAACCCAGCTTAGACTCGTCCTGCGGCTTTTCCTTCGGGCAGGTAGTACGAGTGATCTTGATGTCCAACATGATAAATTTCCCTCTTTTCTGATCTCACACAGCGCCGCGCGGGCTGCACGCCCTGCGCCAAATATGCCGAATGTTGTTTTCTATTATAATGCCGTGAAACGGATTTGCAAGCAACCGAAAAATGTTTCATCTTTGGGGCAGTCAAGTTGCCACAAATTATGACCTTATCGGTGTTCAAAAGCGGAAAAACATGGTACAATAGAGTATATATGTAGATTTTTCGCCAAAAGGAGCTTGCGTTATGATACAGGGTGTTATTTTTGATATGGACGGGCTGATGTTCGACACCGAGCGCATCTGGAACATCTGCTGGGAGCCGGCACTGGCAAAATTCGGCCTGCCCTGCAAGGATGGCCTCTCGCAGGCTGCCCGCGGCACCACCAAGGCTGGCAGCTGCGATGTGCTGCGGCGCTTCTACGGCGAGGACTGCCCCGCCATGGGCATCGTGGAGGAGCTGTACCGGCTGGCCTATGAAGCCTTCAACAAACCTGTCCCCAAAATGCCCGGCCTCGACGAGCTTCTGGGCTGGCTGGACGGACATCACATCCCCATGGCGGTGGCGTCTTCCAGCCCCATGACCGTCATCGAGGGACATCTGGAACACTGGGGCCTCGGCCATTACTTCAAGGCCGTCATCTCGGGCGAGCACCTGACCCGCTCCAAGCCCGCGCCGGACATCTTCCTGCTGGCGGCGCAGAAACTCGGCACCGAGCCTGCAAAGACGATGGTGCTCGAGGACAGCTACAACGGCGTCCGGGCCGGCGCGGCAGGGGGCTTTGTCACCGTGATGGTCCCCGACCTCTCGCCCGCCACCGACGAGATGCGCAGGATCTATACCTGCGAGTGTGCTTCGCTCCACGAGGTGCGCAGAAAGCTCGAAGGCGGAGAACTATGAGCCGCGGCAGACCCGCACCACTTGTGAAATTTCAACATATCATCTGACAAATATCAATAAACCCCGTCATAACTCGGCTTGATCTCTCAGCCGTTTCCAAACTTGAAGCGCTCTCTGAAATACATTATAATAGTGGGGAAACGACTGATTTCCTGCGCTATGAATGGAGTTTGCATCATGAAGAATGATCCTTCCCGGTTCGGGCATATCATCCAGCTTTTCACCGTCCTTCTCACAGCCATCCTGATCAGCCTGTTTTTCGCTGTCCTCGTGCTGGTGGGCAAGATACAGGGTACGGCCCGCGTCGTCAACTACGCCGGCCTCGTGCGCGGCAAGACCCAGCGCATCGTCAAGCTCGAAATTTCCGGCACGCCGGAAGATGATCTCATCGGCGATGTGGCCTCCTACATCGAAGGCCTCCGCTTCGGCAGCAGCGAGCTGGACCTGGTGCAGCTGGACGACGCGGATTTTCAGGCCAAGATGACCGCTCTTTCCAGTGAATTCGACGACCTGAGAAACGAACTCATCCTTGTCCGTCAGCGCGGCTACACCGAGACAGCCATCATCGCCAAGAGCGAGCATTTCTTCCAGACCTGCGACGAGGCCACCAACCTGGCCGAGGTCTACTCCCAGAAGCGGGCCACGGCCCTCGACTTTCTGGAAAAAGTCGTCCTCGCGGACATCGTGGGGCTGCTGCTTTTGTTCGGTTATCAGATCTTCAAGGCCCTCCGGTACGCGGCCATGAACCGCATTCTGCAGCGCAAAGTCTACCTCGATGAGGCCACCGGCCTGCCCAACAAGAACAAGTGCGAAGAGCTCCTGGACGCGCCCGACCCGCCGGACGGGAACACGGCGCTCTGCGTCTTTGACCTCAACAACCTGCGCACCATCAACAATAACCTCGGCCACGACAAGGGCGACAAGTACATCCGCTCCTTTGCCGAACAGCTGCGTCTGGCCGTGCCATCCCAGCACTTCGTGGGCCGCGACGGCGGCGACGAGTTCATCGCTATCCTCTACGGCGTGGACTGGGACGGCGCACAGGATGTGCTGCGCAGCATCCGGGCGCAGGCGGCAGAGTATTCCCGCCAGCACCCCGAGATGCCCCTGAGCTATGCGGCAGGCTGCGCCATCGCCAGCGACTTCGAGGGCAGCACCCTGCGGGAGCTGTTCCGCCACGCCGACAAGAATATGTATGTGGACAAAAACCGTGCAAATCGCGAGGAGGCCGAGGCCCGGAAACTGCAGAACCAGCAGCTTCTGCATTGGGTCAACGCCCATGGGTATCAGTTCTCGAACTGCCTCTACTGCGACGCCCTGCTGGACCAGTACCGCGTCCTGCGCACCTCATCGGGCTTCTTCCTTGCTGACAACGGCAGCTATTCGGGTGCAGTGGAGCAGATCGTGGACGAGTACGCCGCCTCCGCCACCCGCAAGACAATGCGGGAAGCGTTGCAGCTGAGCACGCTGTCTGCTGCCCTCAGTGCTGAGCACCCCAAGCAGGAGCTTGAGCTGGATTTTGAGACCGACGGCGTGACCCAGCGCGGGCGGCTGACCCTCCTGTTCTGCGACGCCGACCTCCATGGGCGGCTGCACCACTTCCTCGTGGGCTTCGAGTATTTCCGGGACAAGAACACCGCCTTCGACGAGCGCCAGCCCCTGACCCAGTATTACGAGCAGATGAAGCACTCCCTGCTGGAAAACGACAACTATGTGGATGCCCTCATCGACGCAAACGACGCCCTGTTCACTGTGGACCTGACCCACGGCCAGCTCGAGCAGATCTTCTACCGGACTACCGCGCTGCGGCAGTTCGATCTGCAGATGACGCTGCCCTGCTCCTACGACGACTACTGCGCCCAGCGCCGTCACTTCGTCACTCCTGAGACGCTGGAAAACTACCGCATCGTGGACACGGCGTCAAAACTGCTGGAGCGCTTCCACTCGGGCTTCAAGCACGTGACAGTGGAGTACCGGGAGCAGACCTCCTGCGGCGAGCCGGTCTGGCTCCAGAAGACCGTCCTCATGGCGCAGGATACCGTCTTTGATGCGGCCTCCGGGCGGGAGATGCCGGTCATCCACGGTATCATCCTCTTCCGGGATACCTCCATCTTCCATGCACAGGAGCAGGCCGAGAATCAGCGCCTGCAAGAAGCTTTTGAAGAAGCCGACTCGGCCAGCAAAGCCAAGACCGCCTTCATGAACCGGATGAGCCACGACATCCGCACCCCCATCAACGGCATTCTCGGTATGCTGGACATCCTCCGCTCCAACCGGGACGATGCCCGGAAGGTGGACAGCTGCCTTGATAAAATAGACCTCTCCGCTCACCATCTTCTGGCACTGGTCAACGACGTGCTGGACATGAGCAAACTGGAAGCCGGGCAGATGGTGATAGAACAGGAGCCCTTTGACATCGAGGTGCTGCTGCACGGCGTCTCGTCGCTGGTGGAGGCACAGATAGAAAAGGACGGCCTGACCCACCACCGCCACCGGGAAAATATCCAGCACACCGCCCTCGTGGGCAGCTCCCTCAAGCTGCGGCAGATCATGGTGAACCTGTTCAGCAACGCCATCAAGTACAATAAGCCCGGCGGGTCCATCGACACCTACGCCAGGGAGCTCTCCTGCGACGGCACCACCGTGTGGTACGAGTTCCGCATCACGGACACCGGCATCGGCATGAGCCGGGATTTCCTGGAGAACCAGCTGTTCAAGCCCTTTACCCAGGAGTCCGCCGACGCCCGCACCCAGTACAGGGGTACCGGCCTCGGGATGTCCATCGTCAAGGAGCTGGTCAGCCAGATGGGCGGCAGCATCTCTGCCGAGAGCCAGCTGGGGGAGGGGACTGCCTTCACCTTCCAGCTGCCCTTCCTGCTGGACAAGAACGCCGCCGCAAAGCCCCAGCTCAAGCCCACCGACAACGGGCGGCTGGACGGGATGCACATCCTGCTGGTGGAGGACAACGACATCAACATGGAAGTGGCCGAGTTCCAGCTCACCAGTCAGGGCGCAGCGGTGGACAAGGCATGGAACGGCAGGGAAGCCGTGGAGCGCTTTGCTGCCAGTGCGCCGGGCGGGTATCAGGCCATCCTCATGGATGTGATGATGCCGGTGATGGACGGCTTCGAGGCTTCCCGGGCCATCCGCGCCCTCGACCGGCCCGACGCCGCCACCGTTCCCATCCTCGCCATGACGGCACAGGCTTCCGACGAGTGCGCCCAGTCCTGCCATCAAGTCGGTATGAATGGCCGTCTCGTCAAGCCTCTGGACGCCAAAAAGCTGGCAAAGAGCATCCGGGAGGCTGTACAAAACAAGCAGTAAAGGAGACGTTCTCATGAAAATCGCAGTCCCGTTCGAAGACGGTCAGGTGTTCCAGCACTTTGGCCGCTCCGCACAGTTCAAGTTCTATGAGGCCGAAAACGGCCAGCTCCTGCGCACCGAGGTCATCCCGACGAATGGTCAGGGCCACGGCGCACTGGCGGGCTTTCTCGTACAGCATGGCGCAGATGTTGTGCTCTGCGGCGGCATCGGCACCGGTGCGCAGGTAGCACTGATGCAGGCAGGCATCCAGCTGTTCGGCGGCCTTTCCGGCGCCGCAGACGCCGCTGTGGCCGACTATCTGGCCGGAAAGCTGGTCTTCGACCCGGACATCCACTGCACCCACCACGACCACGACGAGGGCCGCAGCTGCGGCTCCCACTGCGGGGGCGGGTGCCACTGATATTCCCGATATGCCATCAGCATCTGCTACAATGTCTCAGTAGCTTATGGCACAGACCGTTCGGTCGCTTAAAAGCCCCACTGGGGCTTTCATTGCTCCGCTACGCTGCGCAAACGCGAGCTTGCCTATGGCAGGCGGAACAGACTCATCACACCGCCAGCAAAGAAAAACAGAGCGTTCCCGACCGGGAGCGCCCTGTTGTACATATCGCTATCGTCTGTGGATCTTGGCAGGGTGCGTCCGGGTGGCGCACCCTGTTTTTGTTTTGCCTTATTTTTCCTTGTTCCGCAGTTCTTTTTTCGTTGCCCACAGACTGTAAGCGCAGGCGATCACCTCGGACACCCAGAACGCAAACCACGCTTTTTCGATCCAAAATATCCAACGCACTCATGACGCAGTCATCTCTTCTAGCCCGTAGAGAATTCTTTCGAACGTCACCTCATTACAAATCCGCCCCAATACGCTCGTTTTGTGATTTTGAACAAAGAGCCTCCCCAAAAACCATCAAAAGGTAGAATTGCACAAAACCTCTTTACAAAGTTGTCGAGTTTTGCTATAGTTCACTTAGCGAACAACTGAACAATCGAGTTGATATTTTCCCGCTGGTCATCAACATTGGTAAGAAGAGGCAGCTGCGCTTAAGCTGTCCTTGACGATAGAAAAAGGAGGCAATTCTATGAAGATCACAAAGGTCGAGGTGTTCCGCCTGCCGACTGCAAACAGCAAGCAGAACAGCCCCATCGGATGCCGGATCCATACGGACGTCGGCATCTGTGGTGACGGTGAAGCTGGCATGGCCTACGGCGTTGGTGGTTCCGGCGCATTTGGCATGGTCTGCGATCTGGCAGAGCTGATCATCGGTATGGATCCGCTTCGCACTGAGTTCATCTGGGAGACCATGTACAAGCGGACGTTCTGGGGCCAGAACGGCGGCCCGGTCGTCTTCTCCGGCATCGCGGCCATCGATGTAGCTCTGTGGGACATCAAAGGCAAGTATTTCAATGTTCCCTGCTATCAGCTGCTGGGCGGCAAGGTTCGCGATAAGCTCCGCACCTACGCAAGCCAGCTGCAGTTTGGCTGGGGCCAGGTGGGCGTTTCCGAACACCTGTGGGCTGTAACCCCCGCGGATTACGCACACAACGTCAAGCTGGCACTGGACGAAGGCTTTGACGCGATCAAGATCGATTTCTTTGATCGTGATGAAGAAGGTAAGCCCCTCAACTTCCTGGATACCACCGGCCTGCTGACTCCAAAACAGCTGAAGATGGTAGAATCCCGCATGAAGGCCGCCCGTGAAGCCGCCGGCGACGATGTGGACATCATCATGGAGAACCACTCCTACCCGGATGCGCTGGGAGCTGTGCAGCTGGCAAAGCTGGCAGAAAAGTATAACATCATGGCCTTTGAGGAGCCCAACACGCCCACCACCCAGACCGTTGAATACATTGCCAAGTACAGCTCCGTGCCCATCGCAAACGGCGAGCGTCTGTACTCTCGCTGGCAATATGCAGAGTATTTCAAGAAGAACCTGCTTCAGCTGGCTCAGCCCGATATCGGCAACTGCGGCGGCATCACCGAGGTCAAGAAGATCTCCGATATGGCCCATGCTTACGATGTGGGCATCCAGGTCCACTGCGCGGGCAGCCCGCTGACCACCAATGCAGCCCTGCATCTTGAGTGCACCCTGCCTAACTTCCTGATCCACGAGCACCATACCTGCAACCGCATGGATACCTCTGTGGGCTTGACCAAGTACAACCTGCAGCCGGAAAACGGCTACTTCACTGTTCCCGATCTGCCCGGCATCGGCAATGAGTTCCTGCAGGAAGCCATTGACCGCGCAACGCTGTACAAGGTGATCGAGTAATCGGTCGCTCAATCATACTAAAAAGAAAAGGAGCTGTCACCATGGCGATTCACGTTGTAAAAGAACCCGTCCCAAAACCAGGTACTCTTGGTAGAACCGAACTCTATGCACTGGCCATCGGTCAGGTCATCGGTGCAGGCGTCATCACTCTGATCGTCCCTGCCATCAAAATGACTGGTTACTCCGCATGGCTGGCGTATTTCGTGGCGATCCTGATGGGATTTGTCATGATCCTTCCTTTCGTTTTCATCTCTTCCACCCTGCGTCTGGGCGGCGGCAACTATTCCATGCTGTGCGATCTGTCCAGTCCTCGAACATCCGGCATTTTCGCTTACATGTATCTTACCCAGTGCCTGTCGCTCTCCCTGTTCGGTGCATCCGCTGCCGCTTACCTGGGCGACATCATCCCGGCGCTAAACTCCCATTGGGCAAGGGTCATTGTCGGCGTTACGCTGCTGACCTTCTTCTACGTCGTCAACCTGATGGGCGTTGACATCATGGCAAAAGCACAAAAAATGATGACCTGGCTTCTGATCGCAGCCCTCATCCTCTTTGCGATCGTCGGCATCTTCAAGATGAAGCTGCCCATCTTCGATTTCAGCGACCCCAACTTTGCCATCAATGGCTGGGGCATCACTTTCAACAACGGCCAGATCAGCGGCGGCTTCCTCGGTGCAGTCCTGCTGTTCGTCTACTCCACCCAGGGCTACTACATGACCACTGCTTATGGCCGTGACTCCAAGAATGCCCGCAAGGATATTCCCTTTGTCCTGCTGCTCTGCGTGCCCACCCTGTGCATCCTGTACGTTGGCGTTGCCATGGCAGGCGTTGGCGTAATGAGCGTGGAAGAGTACGGCAACTCCACTACCCTGGTATTCGCTGCTCAGCGCATCTTCCCCACTTGGCTGTTCTACTTCTTCATCATCGGCGGCCCCATCATGGCTCTGCTTTCCACCCTGAACTCCAGCTTTGCCTACAACTCCATCACCATCGGTCAGTCCTGTGATGATGGCTGGCTGCCCAAGAGCTTCGGCAAGAAAAACAAGAGCGGTGCCCGCCCCTACATCCTGACCTTCATGTATGTCGTCGGCATCATCCCCATCGTCTTTGGTCTGTCCATCACCACCATCACCAATATGGTCCAGCTGATCACCTCTGCATTCGCCATCCTGAATTTCACAGCTGAGATCAAGATGCCCAAAAAATATCCCGATGCCTGGAAGCAGTCTCGCTACCATGTGCCCGATGGCTTGTACTACACCATCTGCTGTGTTTCTCTGGCGCTGTTCCTGGTCGTTCTGTGGAAGAGCCTGCTCTCCATGAACATCGGCCTGGCTGTTATCAATGTTGTGGTCATCGTCATCGCCGGCCTCATCGGCTTCTGGCGCTCCAAGACGGGCAACATCGAGATCCACACGTCCGTATGGGCTGAGGATTACCAGGAAGCCTCAGAATCCTGAGTTCTTCTCTTTTACACTTTGTCACTTTTTCCCATCATACCATCTTCCTTAAATCTTATCCGCACCCTCCCAAACAACAGAGGGTGCGGATAAGGAGTGGAAGAGGCTTTTAATTCAGAACCTTTCGGAGCCAAAACTCCGACAGAATAAGTTTAAATCACAACACAATCAGAATGGAGGTTCCACGTATGAAAATCACGAGTGTCGAATGTTATCTGGGCACTGGCGCGATCGGCGGCTTTGTTACCATGAAGATCAACACCGATTCCGGCATTTATGGCTGGGGCGAGGCGGGCCTGGCTTACGGCAAGTCTGCAGAAGCTGCATTTGGCCAGTGCCAGGATTTTGGCAAACTGATCCTCGGTATGGATCCGTTCAACACAGAGGAGATTTGGGAGCACCTGCATCGCCACACCTTCTGGGGTATGGGCGGCGGCGTCGTTATTACCTCCGCCATGGCTGCGATCGATATCGCCTGCTGGGATATCAAGGGTAAGGCTCTCGGTGTTCCCGTTTACAAGCTGCTGGGCGGCAAGACCAACGATAAGCTCCGCGCATACGCTTCTCAGCTGCAGTTCGGCTGGCGAAAGGATATTGAGGCCAAGGACGGCCTGACTTTGCTGTATGACCCGAAGGATTACTACCGTGTCGTCAAAGAAGCGGTTGACGAGGGTTACGACGCGGTCAAGATTGACCCGGTTTTTGCTCCCACCGAGCCTGCCCCCATGGGCGATGTCATGGCCACCCAGGGCACCCAGATCCGTGGCTGCTACCGCGAGCATGACCTGAAGCGTTCTGTTGAGCGCATCGCAGCAGCCCGCGAGGCTGGCGGCCCCGACATGGACATCATTGTTGAGATCCACTCCCTGCTGGATGCCAACACCTCTGCAGAGCTGGGTAAGGCCCTGGAGCCCTACCGCATTATGTACTACGAAGAGCCCACGATGCCCTGCAACGCCGATATGTTCAAGCATATCAAAGAGAAGTCCGGCCTGCCGCTGGCAACGGGCGAGCGCAGCTACACCCGCTGGGGCTTCCGTCAGTTCTTTGAGGATCGCACCCTCAACGTCATCCAGCCCGATCTGGCCAACACCGGCGGCATCACCGAGACCAAGAAGATCTGCGATATGGCGCAGGTTTACGACATCGGCGTCCAGATCCATGTCTGCGGCGGCCCCATCGCTACCGCTGCTGCTCTGCAGCTGGAAGCAACCATTCCCAACTTTGTCATCCACGAAGAGCACAACGCCAATCTGACCAGTGCCTTTGTGAAGGGCGGAAAATATTACTACGCTCCCAAGGACGGCTACTACACCGTTCCCGAGCTGCCCGGCATCGGTCAGGAAATGAGCGAGTTCTACATTGCCAACGCAAAGAAGGTCGTAATCGAATAACCTTTCTCCTCATTCTCACCACAATCCATTATTTGGGAAGGAGCATCTATTATGAAAATCACGAGTGTTGAGTGTTATCTGGGCCAGTTCATCACTATGAAGATCAACACTGACGAAGGCATTTACGGCTGGGGCGAAGCCGGTTTGGCATACGGCAACAGCTTTGAAGCAGCATTTGGTCAGTGCCAGGATTTTGCCAAGCTGATCATCGGCATGGACCCGTTTGATACGGAGAAGATCTGGGAGCACCTGCATCGCCACACTTTCTGGGGCATGGGCGGCGGTGTTGTCATCACCTCTGCTATGGCTGCCATCGATACCGCCTGCTGGGATATCAAAGGCAAAGCCCTCGGCGTTCCCGTCTACAAGCTGCTGGGCGGCAAGACCAATCCGAAGCTCCGCGCATACGCTTCTCAGCTGCAGTTCGGCTGGAGCGACCTGATCCAGAAAGACAACAAGGGCGAGGCTCTCGGCCTGCTGTTTGACCCGAAAGATTACTACGAAGTGACCAAAAACGCCCTCCGCGACGGCTACGATGCCATCAAGGTAGACCCCGTCTTTGCTCCCACCGATCCCGACACCCCGCTCGAAAAGATCTGGGGCAGCCAGGGCACTCAGATTCGCGGCTGCTATCGTCAGCACGACCTGCAGCGCTCGGTAGAGCGCATTGCAGCCTGCCGTGAGGCCGGCGGCCCCGATATGGACATCATCGTTGAGATTCACTCTCTGCTGGACGCCAACACCGCCGCCGAGCTGGGCAAGGCTTTGGAGCCGCTGCGCATCATGTACTTTGAGGAACCCACCAGCCCCGAGAACCCCAGCAACTTCCGCCACATCAAGCAGAAATGCGACCTGCCTCTGGCAACGGGTGAGCGCAGCTACACCCGTTGGGGCTTCCGGCAGTTCTTCGAGGACCGCACCCTGTCCGTGATCCAGCCCGATCTGTGCAACACCGGCGGCATCACCGAAACCAAGAAGATCTGTGATATGGCTCAGGTCTACGATATGGGCGTTCAGATCCATGTCTGCGGAGGCCCCATCGCTACCGCCGCTGCTCTGCAGGTCGAAGCCGCGATCCCCAACTTCACCATCCATGAGGAGCACAACGCAAACCTGAAGAACATCTTCATCCAGGCCGGCAAGTACTATTACAAACCCGAGAACGGTTACTACACCGTGCCCGATCTGCCCGGTATCGGCCAGGAAATGACCGACGAGTTCCTGGCAACCTGCCGCAAGGTCGTCATTGGAGGCTAAACCCGTCTCCAACGCCCCAACGCAAAGATAAAATACAGATCCACCAAGTCAGTCATTGGTCATAATCTCTAAACAACGGAAAATGTTGCACAGGGCATTGCCTTGTGCAGCATTTTTTATTTATGAAAAAACTATTCATTTTACAAATTTCACTTTAAGTTCTTAGCTTGACGTCCACCCCCAAAAAACTTATACTTAGATTGTGAATGGAAAAAATTGCATCCACAAAATCTGGCAATTAGTTTCGGGAATTATTTCGCCTGAGGAATATGGTTTTGGATTCTTTGGGACATAAAACGCGAAGCGGAAATGGAGAATAATCATGGCATTACAGAAACTCCGCAGCCCAAAGATCCGGCGGCTGTCCGTGGTGGACCAGGTCAGCGACTCTATCAAGCAGAGCCTGCTGGACCAGGTCTGGAAAGAGGGAGACAAGCTTCCGTCCGAAGGAGAACTTGCGGAATATTATGGCGTCAACCGCCTAAGCGTGCGGATGGCCTTGCAAAAACTCAGCACGCTGGGCCTCATTGAGACGCGCGTGGGCGAAGGCTCCTTTGTAGCTCACTTTTCCGTCCAGCCCATTTTCAGTGAATTGGCTCCTCTGTACGACAACAAGGAAGGCCGTCGGGATGTGGAGCAGCTGCGCAACCTGCTGGAAGGGGAGTGCACCAACATTGCCATTATCTCTTCCACAGAAGAGGACCGCCAGAAGCTGAAAGATCGTCTGGATGAATACAACCGCCTGGAAGCGATCTACAACGACGACATTGAAAACCAACAGAAGCTCCATGATGTGGTCCAGGCCGACTTTGCGTTCCATTATGAGATCATCTGCATGAGCCACAACAAGCTTTATATGGATATTTACATGATGGTGCAGCAGCTCATTTCCTCCCACATCCGGCACCTGATTTATACCCGCGTCCATCGCCGTAAAGCGGCCGGGCTTTCACTGGGAAGCATGGATGCAATAACGGAAGCTTCTCATGAGGCAATCTACCAGAGCATCATCAATGGTGACGCAGAAGCGGCCCGCAACGCTCGGGAACAGATACTGGGTATCGTCCCCGCCCACGGCTTGGATTACTTTGAGGACTATGTAAACCCGAAAGATATTCATCTGTAAAAACCTTCTCAGTCCCATAGGCGCAACGTCTGCGTACGCTAACGCCCATCGAATGCGAACGGCTCAACGGCTTCCCGGATGATTGGACAACCGGGATGCCGGAACGACTGCGCTATTTTACCATATGGGGAATGCGCTTGTCGTTCCTCTGGTCAAGGCCATGGGCAAGCGGATCAGCGCACTGGCCGAGGACGAGCAGCGCAGTTGATGGGCGTTTCTCTTGGGTTTCCAAAGGGGTGCGGGTCGCCACTGGCGACCCGCACCCCTTTGGCACACGACTTTGCCTGCAAAGTCTAGTGTGTTACACCTTGGTTCCGGCTGACGCAGAAAAAGGGCACTGATTGCAATGCAATACAGCGCCCTACATAATCGGACATGGAAAACACCGACCGTGCAAAAACCGTGCAGAAACCGTGCACCCATGGCTTACAAAACAAAAAAGGCATGAAATCTTTCGATTTACAGCTTCCACGGTAGACATTCCTACGCGTTGGAACCCGCGGGCTAAGCAACAGCCCACTGGGCTGATTGCTTGCGGCGCTATGCGCCGCCGCCCTGTTCGAGCCCCTTCTATCGCATAAACAAAAAAAGAAAAACCAACACACAATGTGTACTGGTTTTTCTTGGTGCGATGGAAGGGACTCGAACCCCCGGCCTACTGATTCGTAGCGCACGCCGGGCGATTTCCTCAATTTTTGGAAGTTACGTTTTACCGTTATTTCTCGGCGATACATCGCAAGTTTTGAGCTTGGAGTTTCTGCACCCTTTGTCCGATTTTGCAACGATTTGCACCCTTTGCACGTTTTGAAACCGTGCAAAAACCGTGCAGAAACCGTGCACTTACTCTCAGACAAATGAAAAATCGATTTATCCGACAACGACTTGACGGCATTGGTTCGAGTGACCGCACACCAAAAATCAAGTCTTGGAGGATACGACTATGACGAAATTGCTTTCCTGCCGCTACAATATGGACACCAACCGGGTGGAAGCCCGGTTCGCAGATGGCACCACTCTTGCCATCGACTGCATCGCTGTGGAGGACGAGTACGGCCATACCCCAGCGCAGCGGGCAGAGCTGGACTGGCTGCTGTACAACAAGCCCTTGGAGTACGCACAGATGGTGCTGAGAGGGGAGATGGGGCAGTATCTCTCGCTGGGATGTGAGCACGGTAGGTTGGAAGATTAAGCATACTTCATAAGGAACAGGGTGTCCGCTGGCCTGTGGCTTCACTATGGGCCAGTGGGCATCTTTCGTTTTACAACTCATCTAAAGGCATTACTTTTTTATATTCACATGAATTTCATCGTCGTTATCGTCTTCATCCGTCTCATTCTCTGCGTTTCCATTTAAACTCTTATTTTCGGCTGCATTGAGGAGTTGCCGCATCATTTCCAAAACGCGCTTGGTTTTAATTGCTCCAACTACAATAGATTCAAATTCTTCCCGGTTTTTACATATAACAATATATCCAAGAGATGCTTTATCCTTGAGTTGTCTTGAAATATTTTCCTCCAAAACGACCGTTACAGGATAGACAGACAAATCATATTCAATAAACATCAACCTATATCTAAATTCCTTGAACGACTGTGCCGCAATACAGAATTCAAACCGTTCGATTTTATTTCCTACCGCGCCCAAACTATCTTGAATATCTACTTCCTGTTCTGTCTGGATGCCAAACATAGCCAACCCACTTTTTTTAGTATAAGATTGGATTGGCCCTTTGTATGGAAGAACCATTCCTTCTATTTCTCCATCCGTTTCAGCCTTCAATTCGTTACTTATATTTTCAAGAATTGTTTTGGGTAAGGTCAAATCCTGTTTTGCGGTGTCCAGTTTTCCCTTTAATCCTAATTCATAACTCATGATTGTTCTCCTTTACTTCAAATACTATTGGTAGATGGTCACTTATCTTTTTGCTTGGATGTCTGTTTTTATCCACCAAACTTGTGGTTTCTGTTTCAGTTATGATTTTCAGGCTTGTGTCAACAAATCTATTTCTGAGCTGCGGGCGTATCATAACCTGATCGAATATATTCCAGAATTCCGTTTTCTCTTGAGATGATTTGTAATAATACGTTCCCGGCGGATATTGAAAATCGCCCAGAAGATTCCACATCGGATTATAGAACATCTTCCGGTCTTCTCCTAAAATTTTTCTTGAAAGACGTTTTGTTTCCGCGGCAACTGGGATGCTATGGAATCCTGTTGCTCCCAAACAACCGTGGTCGTATGGATTTTGATTGAAATCGCCAACTACAATGCTTTCCAGTGATCCGCTTTCTTTTTCAGCAAGTTCAATATCATACGCGATTGAATGAGATTTCATGAGCTGTGTCGATGGGTCTGCATGTAATCGACTTGGCAAGTGCACGGCACATAGTAAGAAATCTTTTTCCACAATTTGCATTGTATAGTACGTATCCTGTCTACTCGGAAAGACGTTCTCATTTGTTCCAAGCATTGTGATTCTATCACATCCGAGTGTGATATATGGGTGCATAAGAATACCTTTTTGGAAAAGATGTTGAATCAAATCATCAACCGAATCTTTGTACTCGGCTAGGATGATTGTATTTATATTTTGTTCTTCAACAATTTCACAGATAATGGGATTTATGTCAGTGTTGTTGTATGTATTCCAAAACAAAAATCTCACAGCTTCTTCACCTTTATTTTCTGAAACGACATCTGATGCTATATATTTCTTTCATTTTCTATAGTTTCCTCGATTTGCTGCTCTGCTAGTTCTCGAATCGTTTCAATACATCCATCCGTATCCTTCAGCACTTCCTTTTCCCAGAAGTGAACAGGATACCAGTCTCTCGTCTTTAAGTCCTTATCATTCCGAACATCCCGTGCGATATTTTCCTCGATTTTGGCTATCCAGTATTCCCGGTTGCGCTTCAGCTTTGGCTTGCGTTCTTCCCAGTTTTGCCCGTGCCAAAACTCGCCATCCACGAAGATAGCAATACGGTACTTCAGGATAGCAATATCTGGGGAACCGGGGAGGCGTTTGTCATTCAGTCTATATCGAAAGCCGAAGTGCCATAGGCGTTTTGCTAAAAGCACCTCGGCTTTTCCTTGTTTTAAGTGGACATGAGACATTCGCTCGGATGTTTCCGGGGTCGTATCATACGATTTAGGATGTTTCATTTGATTTTTGTCAACGCAGAGGTGGTGTCACATCTTCATAAACAATTTCACCATCAACGCAGGTATATTTCAGGAGCTTCAAATTATTCCATTGCTTGTTGCGAACTGGGTGACTTCCCTGTGTATAATGCCGCTGAACTACTTCTCGATAGTACCTGTCCATACCTTCCTCATAACCGGCTGCAATGATACAGGCTTCTATCATTTCATAGTCACCGTACGCATATTCTGTGCATACCCAATCGACATATTTCAGTATTTGATCAATCGTCGATTTTTCTGCTTCATCCTTTTTGAGTTCAACTGTAAGATATTTGCACGTTATCTTTGTATCCGTCAAATATCTTGCGGCAAGCACATCGATTTTATCCATATAGTCGATTGGCTTAAAAGGTGATGCTATCACCTGATGCGATACATAATCCCATCGACCTAAATCTACGATTCTTTCATGGCATAAATCATAAACGACGGCTGCTTCTAATGCCATCTCATGTTTTACTCTACCTGCTCTCACACCGTTGCGCAGCAGACTTTCCGGCGTGATCAAATATCGATTCAAGTCATGTAAACGCAGCAAGTCATGTACGGTATCATCTCTTTCCCAGATATGCTGACCCGTTATCATTTCGTTCTGGTGCCGCAGCAGGAAAATTTCTCTCAGAGATTCATTTTCTTCATCGCCGAGTTTGATAAAAGAGACCTTCCAAAAAGCACGAAGCATTTTGAATGTATCTGGCTTATAGACCAATACCTCATCAGTGTCGATGCCTTCTTCAAAAAAGTATGGTGCCGCCTTAAAAGTGCATAACCACCGATACCAAATACTGTCCGAACCAGAATCGACCAGCAAATCATCTTTTACATCTGCATATGCGACCGGTTCACAGGCTGACGAATCCGGGAAGTTTGAATATTTGCAGTCTGGGCCGACTGCGACCAATTCGCCGATACCATATATTTTACGGTCACTAAAAAAGTAAACATTATCTCCCGGTTTCATAGATATATAATCCGCCAAAGTTGCTTCAAACGGCCTTGAAGTCAAGCTATTCAACCGGGTCGAGTAAATTCCACGTTCGGCACAGGTTCTTATTATCTCGGTATCCCCACCGATAGCAAAAACATATCCGGCCATTTTTATACTTCCTTTATCTGCTCCGCAACATACGAATTATTCAACCAGAAGCACTGCTTTGTCATAGAACCACCCGTAGGCAGGGGAGCGGTATCCGTGCTATCCCGCCCATGGGGGCGGACATGAGCCACACGGCTTTCCGATGCCTTGGGCAAGTTATTGCGATTCCGCCCACTGGCATCTTTCCAAATGTGGACCCCCTCCCGCAGGGTATCCACAGTACGCTGCCACACACGATGTACCTCTTCCAAATCATCAGCCGGGATATTCCAAAACTTTATCCGCTGGAAGTAGCACTCGCCGTCCTCTGTTTTCTGGAAGATAACGAATAAGAACTTCGTTGGTGCAAGGAGATTATACAGTGTCGATTCTTCCCATGTTTCGTTCATCATTGCACAGAAATCCATCTTCGGGAAGGACACATTCTGTTCGATGCTTCCGTCTACCTCCACAGTGATAGCTTTCAGCTGGATACCAGCCTTTTGAAATTCTTCTGTCTTTGACAGATGACCTTTCACACCAAGCATCGCTGATACCAAAAGCTCGTTGAGGTTTTTAGCATTCGTTTTCACATCTAGCTGCGCTTTGAGTTCTGTTCGACTCATGCCCGTATAGGGCCGGACTTTTGCGCTGAACCAGTCCTCAAAGCTGGTCGACCTTAACGCTGCCGGATCTTTGATAATCTTTTCGCAGGGTTCGTCCCCGAAGATGTACCGCCGCAGGATCTGCGTCATGTAGCTGGACTTCAGCGAGTACGCCCGCTTCATGGCAGGGATAGGACTGAACGGCTGCGACCGGGTATCCTGCGAGTTACGGCCCTTCGGGCACGCCGCCAGATACATGGTGTCACCCTCACTGATCAGGTGTGCCTGTCCTGCCTTGATCTTATCCATCAGGACCTTCCAGTCATTGCGGATGACCTCCAGATCCTCGTCCGGGAACTGGAACAGCACCGCCTTGTCGATGGTGAAATCGACTTTTGGAACACCATCCTTGTGTTCATAGGACATCAGGAGCATACAGGCGCACTTTGTCCAGAAAGCACTGGTCTCGAAGGTCTTGCCATATTCTTCTTCATAGTTCAGCATATCGCAGACCAGACGCTCTTTGGCCAGAATGCCGCGAGGTGTCTGGCGATAAGGAGTCACTTTCAGCTCCACGCCAGCTTCTTCAAAGTCCGGGGCGGGTTTGCTGTTGGGCTTGTACCCGAACCAGCTTTCTTCTATCACCGTGCCGACCGCACCTTTACCCGTAGCGATACGCCCTGTCTTGTCGATCTCGCCCAGCGTTTTACCTACTGCTTCCTGACCACGAATGAGAACTTCCTGCTTGGTCTTATACTTCCGCTGTTCCATCACACCTTGCCCTCCTCAAAAAAATAGCTTGATCTTTTTACCTATTTTTGCTATAATCATATCGAGCCATAGAAAGCCCCTGATATAAAAGAGAAGCTTTCTATAAAAATTTCAAAAAAATCTTGATCTTTTTAACGAAAAATTGTATACTTAGTATTAAGTATATCACAAAACGAGGTGTTATGAAAGTGTCAGCAAATAGCGATATCCGTGTTGTTGAACTATTTGCCGGCGTTGGCGGTTTCCGCGTTGGATTAGAGCGTTGTTCCGAAAGATTCAAAACGATTTGGGCAAACCAATGGGAACCCGGCCAAGCTGGTCAATGGGCTTATAAGTGCTACAGCAAGAACTTTGGCGAAGATTCCCACTGTGTGAACGCAGACATCGCCACTGTTATCGATCAAGTGCCGCCGCACGACCTTCTGGTGGGCGGCTTTCCCTGTCAGGACTATTCTGTTGCCAGCACAGGCGCAAAGGGCATTGAAGGCAAAAAAGGTGTCCTCTGGTGGTCTATCTATAAGATCATCCAGAAGAACCATCCGAACTATGTCCTGCTGGAAAACGTGGATCGCCTGCTGAAATCACCCGCATCCCAGCGGGGCCGTGATTTTGGCATCATCCTGAAATGCCTACAGGAAGAAGGCTATGGTGTCGAATGGCGTGTAATCAATGCCGCAGACTATGGCTGTGTCCAGCGCAGACGGCGCACCTTCATCTTTGCATTCAAGAACACCACCAAGCAGTATGAGCGTATGACCTCGTGTTTCTCTGAGAACACAAAGGACGGTCGTGTCTGGCTGATGCAGGAGGGTTTCTTCGCCCATGCGTTCCCGGTGCATTCTGAGGTCGCAGACTCCAAGAAAGTGGCCACCATCGATTTCAATGAATATACCGACACCGTTGATGTGACCAACCGTTTCAGAGCCGCTTTCTACAACAGCGGCGTGCTGTGCAACGGTAAGATCTTCTCTCTGGAAGCCGTCCCGAACGGCAAGGAGCCGATGCTGCTCGGCGAGATCGTTGTCAACGGCGATATCGACAAGAGCTTCTTCATAGAGGACGAGGATTTGGAGAAGTGGAAGTACATGAAGGGTGCCAAGACCATCGAGCGTACTTCCAAAACCGGTTTCTCCTACACCTTCTCGGAAGGCCCTATTGCATTCCCGGACCCCCTCGACCGTCCCGGTCGCACGATGCTCACCAGTGAGGGCACCAAGAACCGCAGCTCCCATGCGATCACCGACCCCAAAACAGGGAAGTTGCGCATCCTGCTGCCGGAGGAGTGTGAACGCATGAACGGTTTCCCGACGGGCTGGACCGACACCGGGATGCCGAAGCGTCAGCGTTACTTCATCATGGGCAATGCCCTTGTCGTTCCGCTCATCACCCAAATGGGCAAGCAATTACTGGATATCTTATAACAAAAAACCAAGGCTGCTTAGTCGGCCTTGGTTTTTATGCTTTTTCGCCACGATCAAGAGGTGCCCTATCATGGAGAATATCCGTGTTGTTGAGCTTTTCGCCGGGGTCGGCGGCTTTCGCCTTGGGCTGGAGCAGGCTTCCTCCTGCTTTCAAACTGTCTGGGCGAATCAGTGGGAACCATCCATGCGTTCCCAGTTTGCTTTCGAGTGCTACGAACGGCATTTCGGGCATCGTCCAGAACACGTTTGTCAGGACATCGTGACCGCCAAAGGAAACATCCCTCCACACGACCTTTTGGTCGGCGGCTTTCCCTGTCAGGATTATTCCATCGCCAAAAAGGGCGCACGGGGGATAGAAGGGAAGAAGGGCGTTCTTTGGTGGGAGATCAACGCTATCCTACGAACACACAGACCTCGCTATGTCCTTTTGGAAAACGTAGACCGGCTCATCAAATCTCCGGCATGGCAAAAAGGGCGTGATTTTTCCATCATCCTTCGGTGCTTCTATGAAGCAGGCTATGCCGTTGAATGGCGGGTGATAAATGCCGCCGACTATGGCGAAGCACAGCGCAGGCGGCGCACCTTTCTCTTTGCCTTCCGAAACGATACTGCCCTGTTTCGAAAAGCGGCGGACCTCATCTGTGTGGAGGGTCTGAAGGGTGCCCACCAGTTGCTCCTGCAGGACGGCTTCTTTGCTCCCATCTTCCCCTTGTATGGCTTTGAACGGAAATACAGCGAGGGATGGCTCGATGAGTTTCGTTACCTCGATCTGAAGGATCTGTCTGCCGCACAATCCTGCCACTTCTACACCTCCGGGCTCATGGTCAACGGACGCTTTTATTCCGTCGAGAGCATCCCCCTTCAATTCCCATATAAGCCGCTCTGCTCCGTGCTGGAGACTGCCCCACTTGCAGAGCGATATTTCCTTTCCGCCGCCGACATCGACCACTGGCGGTATCTCAAGGGCGCAAAGCAGGAGATCCGCCACCGCAGGAACGGTTCTACTTATTTCTTTTCGGAAGGCTCCATGGCGTTTCCCGATCGTTCCGACCTTCCTGCCCGTACGATGCTCACCAGCGAAGGCTCTGTATCACGCAGCACCCATGTAGTCGCAGACCCACAGACCCAACGTCTGCGTACGCTAACGCCCATCGAATGCGAACGGCTCAACGGCTTCCCGGATGATTGGACAGCCGGGATGCCGGAACGACTGCGCTATTTCACCATGGGGAATGCGCTTGTCGTTCCTCTGGTCAAGGCTATGGGCAAGCGGATCAGCGCACTGGCCGAGGACGAGCAGCGTAGTTGATGGGCGTTTCTCTTGGGTTTCCAAAGGGGCCGCAGCACCCCTTTGGCACACGACTTTGCTTGCAAAGTCTAGTGTGTTACACCTTGGTTCCGGCTGACGCGGAAAAGGGGCTGCGAGAGGCTCCGGCAAGCACCTGTTCTGCGGCAGAAGGATGCGCGGATGGGCGTTGCTATTGACGCTCTTTGCCACCCAGCGCAGGCTTGCAGAGGAACCAATGGTGTACGTTCTCCCGTCCTGCCGCAGCAGCGCTCCCCGCCCTGTATTAGTAGCACTCTTTGTCGTTTCTTCGAAGAATATTTCTTGCAAAGGCTATGCATCCCATAGTTTTTGTAGTATTATTTTTTCATAGCCCATCCACCCCATCAAAACGACAAGGAGGCGACTCGTGTTATGATCTATCGGAACGACCCCTATCTTGATGCCCAGTTCCAAAAAGCGGTTCAAGCCGCCCACAACCAAGACTGGGATACCTTTGAGCATTCTTCGTTCTATGATGCTCGAATGATGGAAGATCTGCTATATGTTTGCGAGGATTTTATGCCGTTGGAGGCCAAGTGCCGTTTTGCCTTGGAGCATTACGACAACCACGGCGACCATTCTCCCATTATTCGGAAATACGTTCGCCGGGCAAGGATCATCCGCCCTGAAAATTGGCGCGATGCCCTGCCGGAAAGCGTACGCGATCTCGACACTTTTACGATTTACCGTGGCTCTAGCAGCGACATCAGCCGCGCGCCTCTCTCGCTCTCGTGGTCACTCTCTTACGATGTTGCAGAGTGGTTCGCACGTCGTAATAATTTCCTTTACCAACTGCCTGTCCATGTTTATCAGGCCACGATCAAAGCCGATAAAATCATCGCGTATCTCAATTACCGCAACGAGTTCGAGGTTCTCCAGTATCGCAACATCAAGGATGTGCAGGAGATCACACCCTTGCGAGGGTACAGTTCTCTATACAACGCATTCTTGAAATCGCAGAGTACTCCCGGCAGTGACTCAGACGCAGGCGACCGTTACTTCAATGAATGGTATCAGGCGCAAGGCAAATGATCAGCGTCTGTGCTTGCCCCGGTTGCCTGCAAGTGTCCCCGGTTTCAGCATTGCCGTTTTATAAAGAATCTTCTTTATCAGCTTTCTTTCATCCTCTGTCAGCTTATCGTAGTTGATGCCGATTGCCTTCAATGCTGTTCGGATCTTCTTTTCATCCGCAGCCCCTTCAAGTTTCTGTGCATCCTCCAGTTCCTTCATCAAGTTATCGACCATTGCACCATCCGAAGTGGTCTTGTCCTTGCGGTGTTCCGTCTTGATGTTCTTCAGGATAGCCACCAACTCGTCATACAAGACCCGACCAAAGTACTCATCTTCATCGATCTGCCCCAGCTTCAAGGTGCTCATGTACAGATCATTTTCATCTGCTGCATATTTCTTTTTCAGCATTTGCCGGGTCGCTTCCAGACCGGCATTGAGGTTTTGAATGTTTGCGCTGACATATCCATCCACATAGATTTCCAGATCGGTCATGAACCGCCGGAAATTCTCATGCACGATCAGTTCGCACAGCAGCCGATGATTGAATCTTCCATTTCTTAATACGTCCACTGCACCATCGCTCAGATGCAAGTCCGAAAGGACTGCATCTGGGCGTTTTTTGTTTTCCGTCACACCCAGCAGGTAGTCCGTGGTCACACCATAAAACTCAGCTAGCGTTGTCACCGCATAAATACTGAGGTCGGTCACATCGTCACTCTCGTATTTCGACAGTGCCGATTTGGACAGACCCGTCTTCTCTGCCAGCGTTTCCAACTTCAGATTCCGCTCCACACGCAGGTCTTTGAGCCGTTCTCCCAGTGTCAGCTTGATGTTCATGGTCGCACCTCCGATGTTTTTTTGCACAGTATACCACTTCCGGCTGTTCCTGTCCATAAGCGTGGAATTTTGCAGTTTCTGCACCTGTTTTCCGACATTATGGATATACGGCACAGCGGCCATTGCGGTGCTATCCTATAGACAGAAAGAAAACATATAACTCCCCAGCAGCGAACATATTAAGGGCTTCCCGCGAAAGCCCTCTGAAATATCTTTCATAACAGGACCTTGAGAACAGAATGACCGTCCGAACTGCCCAGACCGCCAAGACCTCCCATCGGGGGAGCGAGCGCCCTGCATGGGGCCGACACAGAGTCCAAAAAGATTTCCTGTCGGGAGGCAGCAAGGGAGACCGGCTTTGAACGTGGCAGGGATCAAATTGATCCGTGCCAGAGCCTTTTGACCAAAGGAGAAATTTTGAGTTTATATCAAAAGATCAAGTCCGCCATCACCGTTCGGCAGGTGGGAGAGATGTACGGCATGGAGCCCGACCGCCATGGCATGGTGTGCTGTCCGTTCCACTCCGACAACGACCCCAGCATGAAGCTGAACGGCAACTATTATTATTGCTTTGGCTGCGGAGCCAACGGCGATGCCATCGACCTCACCGCCAAGCTGTTCGACCTGAACCCACGGCAAGCCGCCGAGAAGCTGATACACGACTTCGGGCTTGACCCGGACAAGCCGCCCGCCAATGCCATCGCCCTGCCGCCACCCAAGCGTGGCCTGACGGACGAGCAGTGGGCAGACATCGCCTACTGTCTGCGGGTGCTGACCGATTATCTCGACCTGCTGCACGACTGGCGAGAGCGTTACAAGCCCGCCAGCCCGGAAGAACCGCTGGACGAGCGGTTCGTGGAAGCCCTCCACATGACCGAGACCATCGAGCACCTGACGGACTGCGTTGCATTTGGGACGCCCCAACAGAAGGCCGATGCCGCTGCACGGCTGCTGTCCGGGTCGTACCTGCTGATGCTGGAGGAGCGCACCGACCGCCTTGCTCTGGCAAAGTGCGCCTAATAATTTATTCACCCGAAGTGGTGGGTCTCACCGTGAGACCCGCCACTTCACTTTTCTAAAGGAGCCCCCCTATTATGAAGAAAAACATTTCCCGCAACCCCTTATGGCCGGACTGGTACAACGGCAAGAAGATCGATGAAGTCCAGTTTGGCCGTGCCTTTCTGGAACAGTGGCCGCTGAAATGCGTCAACGGAACGCTGTACACGCTGGACGGCCCGGTGGAGGACGAGAGCGAAATCAAGCAGCGCATCTTGGAGAATATCGAGGAATATGTCACCTCCGGCCTGTCCAAAAAGGTCACCAACATTCTGGAGACCATCAAGCTGCTGGCTTTTTCTGACCCGTTCCCCATCGAACAGGACTGCATCCACTTCCAGAACGGCGTGTACCATCTGCCGGATGGCTCTTTTCAGGAGAGTCGTCTGTTCTGTCAGAACCGCCTGCCTGTGAAGTATGACCCCAAAGCACCCACCCCTGACCGCTGGCTGACCTTCCTGCACGAGCTGCTGGACGATGCCGATATCCCCACCTTACAGGAATATCTGGGCTACTGCCTGATCCCCAGCACCAAGGGGCAAAAGATGATGCTCATTGTCGGCAAGGGCGGCGAAGGCAAATCTCGCATCGGGCTGGTGCTGAAGCGGCTCATGGGAGATGCCGCCAGCAACGGCAGCGTCCAGAAAGTGGAGAACAACCGCTTTGCCCGTGCCGATTTGGAACGCCGCCTGCTCATGATCGACGATGACATGGACATGAACGCCTTGCCCAAAACGAATTATATTAAGACCATCGTGACCGCCGAGGCCAAGCTGGACTTGGAGCGCAAGGGTGTCCAGAGCTACCAGCGGGACATCTACGCCCGGTTCCTCTGCTTCGGCAACGGTGCGCTGACCTCGCTGTACGACCATTCGGACGGCTTCTTCCGCCGTCAGCTCATCCTGACCACCAAGGACAAGCCTGCTGACCGCACGGATGACCCCTTTCTTGTGGAGAAGATGTGCGCCGAATTGGAGGGCGTCCTGCTTTGGTGTCTGAAAGGGCTGCACCGGCTGGTGCAGAACGATTTCCGCTTCACGGTCAGCGAACGAGCCGCCGCCAACGTGGACACCATCAAACGCAGCAGCAACAATGTCATCGACTTCATGGAGTCCGAGGGCTACTTCCGTTTCAAGGCGGACTACTCCATCAGCTCCAAGGAGTTCTACGACATTTATAAACAGTGGTGCGAGGACAACGCCTGCCACAGCGTATCGGCCATCCGTTTCAGCGCAGAACTGCGCCAGAATGACCGCCGCTACAACCTTAAAGCCACCAACAACATCTACCTGCCCGGTGGCCGCAGGGTGCGGGGTTTTGTAGGCATCGAGCCGCTTGTCCACCCCTGTCCGTAAAAAGTGCATTTTTTCACGGAAGAAGTTCGTACAACCTGTACGGTCTGTACTTGTACGCACCTGTACGGCGAATTAAAGAAAATTAAAACGTGTTATCGTTTATATTTCGAATTTCCGTACGCCGTACAGACCGTACGGGTTATTTGAAGTCCGTACAGATTTTTTGTACACCCCAAGAAGGAGCGTGATCTATGAAAGCCCAATACGGCATTTTAAGGTTCAAAAAGTACAAGGGGCCTGCCATCAGCCCCATCGAAGCCCACAACGAGCGCACCAAGGAACAGTACGCCAGCAACCCGGACATCGACACGAGCCGGAGCCGCTACAACCTTCATCTGGTGCAGCTGCAGGGCAGGTACCGGGAAGAAGCCGACCGCATGATAGCCGCCGCCCACTGCCGTGTCCGCAAGGACAGCGTGCGGGTGGTAGAGGCTCTTGTCACCGCCAGCCCGGAGTTTTTCAAGGATAAGACCAACCGGGAGATCAGGGCGTACTTTGTGTACGCCCTGAAATTTTTGGAGGGCAGACAGCGCCCGGATACCTTTCTCTCTGCCGTTGTCCACATGGACGAGAAAACGCCCCACCTGCACCTCTGCTTTGTGCCACTGACCGCAGACGGACGGCTGAGCGCCAAGGAGATCATCGGCAACCGAAAGAATCTTGTGAGGTGGCAGGACGAGTTCTGGCAGCACATGGTCAAGCAGTACCCGGAGCTGGAACGAGGTGAAAGCGCCAGCCAGACCGGGCGGGAACACATCCCGCCCCGCATCTTCAAGGAGATGACCCAACTGACCAAGCAGAAGGAGCAGCTGGATGCCCTGCTGGTGGGTATCAACCCCTTCAACGGCAAGAGCCGTGCGGCGGAGATCAGCAAGGTGCTGGACAGCTATATCCCCAATGTGGCACGGATGAAGGACCAGCTGCGAAAGTACAACGTAGCCTTCACCAAGACCGCCGCCGAAAATGAAAAGCTGAAAGAGAAGAACAGGACGCTCTCTGCCTCGCTGGACAAAGCGAAGGAAGGGAGCGTCTTGAAGCGTCTGGAGGATGCCAAACTGCGGAAGGACTACGAAGCCGCCCTGAAAACGCTGGACAGCATCCCGCCGGAGGTCATTCGATTCTATGAGAACCGCACGCAGGAGCCTGTGGTGCGCCACGATAAGTAAGGAGAAAAGCCTATGTGTAATGAAATGTACGAGAATGTGAAATCTTTAGATTATACGAAAAAATCCTTGCAGTCGGACTCTGATCCGGCTACAATGGAGGTGGTCACTCGAACCAATGCCGTCAAGTCTCCGACCAACAGCCCTGAGACCACAAAGCTGGTGTACACGGTAAAGGAGGTCGCGCAGATGCTGGCCATCAGCCAGCGTGCCGCCTACAACCTGTGCAACAGCACCACCGAGTTCCGTGTCCTGCGGGCAGGCGGAAGCATCCGCATCCCGAAAGACAGCTTCGATGCGTGGCTTTACCGGGCAGCTTGATAAGGAGGCAAATCTATGGCATATATCACGAAACGCGGCAGCTCTTACAGCGTCCGCTACACCTATCAGGACGAGCACGGCAAGAGCTGCGACAAATGGGAGAGCTTTCCCACCAAAGAGGAGGCGATAAAACGCCAGAAACAGATCGAGCATGAACTGGCGACCGGCAATTTCCTGATCCCGTCCACGGTGACGGTGGCGGAGTTCCTGATGGACTGGCTGCCCAAGCAGTGCAGCAAGCACAAGTGGGCACCCAAGACCTACCAGTCCAATCTGGCGCTCATTCAGAACCTCATCATCCCTTATATCGGGGAGATGCAGATGCAGAAGCTGCGGCCCTACCACATCGAAGCCCTGTACGACACCCTGAGCAAGACCCCCTGCGGGCAGTATGTGGGCGGCAAGCGGCGAGACCTCTCGCCCAAGCAGCAGAAGCGCACCCTCTCCGGCACTACCCTCCATGAAGTCCACCAGTTGCTGCACAATTCTTTTCTGCTGGCGGTGGAGTGGGGCATCCTCATCAAAAGCCCCGTCCCGGTGGAAGCGCCCAAAAAGACCACCCAAGAGCGCAGCATCTGGGAGGTGGACGAGATGCGGGCAGCGCTGGACAGCATGGAGGACCCCATCCTGCATCTGGCAGTGCACCTGACGCTGGTGGGTGCGCTGCGGGAAGGGGAGGTGGCAGGTCTGACCCCGGAGGACATCGACTTTGATGCCGCCAACGGCATGGGCACCTTCACCGTCAATCGTTCCATGCAGCGGGTGCAGAAGGACACGCTGGCACAGGTGGACAAGGGCTGCATCCTCCGCATCTTCCCGGACAAGCTGGAGGGCAGCAAGACCTCCCTCATCCTGAAAGACACCAAGACCGAAGCCTCCTGCCGCACCATCTTCATGACCGCCGCCCTGCGGGAGGAGCTGAAGCAGTGGCTGGAACGGCTGAAGCGGGAAGAAGCCCTCGACCCGGAGCGATACCGCAACAGCGGGATGCTGCTGCGACTGCCCAACGGTCTGGCGGTGGAGCCGGTGCTCATCCGCAAAAAGTTCCTGAAATGGCAGGACGCACACCCGGAGTTCCCCCGTATCGTCTTTCATGGGCTGCGGCATTCCAGTGCCACCTACCAGTTGATGATCTCCGGCGGTGACATCAAGGCAGTGCAGGGAACCACAGGTCACGCCAGTGCGGATATGCTGGTGAACACCTACGCCCATATCCAGCAGTCCTCCCGTGTAGAGCTGGGCAAGAAGTTTGAAAGTGGCTTCTATGCCAAGCCCGACACCCCCAGCCCGCAGGCTGTACCTGCCGCAGGCGAACCCACCATCTCCATGACGGCTCTTTTGGAATTGCTCAAGGATGCCGACCCGGAAATGAAGGCAAAGCTCCGCTTGGCCCTGCTCACCTGATGCAAAAAAGGGCACTGATTGCAATGCAATACAGCGCCCTACATAATCGGACATGGAAAACACCGACCGTGCAAAAACCGTGCAGAAACCGTGCAGCCATGGTTTACAAAACAAAAAAGCCATGAAATCTTTCGATTTCACGGCATTTTCTGGTGCGATGGAAGGGACTCGAACCCCCGGCCTACTGATTCGTAGTCAGTCACTCTATCCAGCTGAGCTACCAACGCATACGTTCCGTTCGGAACATGATGTATTTTATCACTGAACCGGGGTTTTGTCAACACTTTTTCGGAAATATTTTTGAGATTCCTGAAAAAGTGCGTCTTTTCATTCACTTTTCTTTTATTTTCTATGCATCAGCCCTGCTCTGCGAGGGTCTGGGCGATACGGACGCCGGTGGGCGTGGCGGCAAGACCACCCTGACCGGTCTCGCGGAGGTCGGGGGAGAGCAGGCTGCCCACGCGGCCCATGGCGTCGATGACCTCATCACAGGGGATGGCGTAGTCCACCCCGGCAAGGGCCATATTCGCACAGGAGACGGCGTTCACGGCGCCGACGACGTTCCGCTTGACGCAGGGGACTTCCACGAGGCCGGCCACGGGGTCGCAGACGAGGCCCAGCAGGTTGCCCAGAGCCATTGCGGCGGCAGCGGCGCACTGCTCCGGCGCGCCGCCCTTGAGGTGGCAGAGAGCGGCGGCGGCCATCGCGCTGGCCGCGCCCACCTCGGCCTGACAGCCGCCCTCCGCGCCCGCGAGAGTGGCGCGGGCCGCGATGACCTGACCGAACCCGGCGGCGACATAGAGGGCGTCGCAAATGGACTCTTCGTCGGCTTCACCGCTGCGGGCCAGCGGCAGCAGAACAGCGGGCAGGACGCCGCAGCTGCCCGCCGTGGGGGCAGCGACGATGCGCTTCATGCAGGCGTTGCACTCAGCGGTCTTGAGAGCTTCGGCAGTCACTGCGGCGAGGTAATCGCCGCCAAAGCTCTTTCCTTCTTGATGGGCCTGCTCCACCTTGGCTGCGTCGCCGCCCGAAAGGCCGCTTCGGCTGCGCTGGGCTGGGTCATAGTCCCGGCTGGTGGCCTGCATCACCTGCCAGAGGTGGTGCATCATCTCCCGGCTGTGGGCCTCGGTGAGGCGGCTCTCGGCCAAATCGCTGCGGAGGATGGCCTCCGAAAGGGAAATATTCTGGCTGCGGGCAGCGGCCAGCATCTCTTCACAGGATAAAAACGACACTTCTCAGCCCTCCTCGCATTCTTCCGGCTCGTCGATGTTCAGGCAGGTGACTTTGCGGATGCCCGGCATCACGGCCATCTGCTGTTCCAGCACGTGGGGGATGTGGGAGTCGCATTCCAGCACCATAACGGCGTAGCCGCCCGTCGCGGCGCGGAACACCTGCATGGACGCGATATTGATACGGCGCTGGGCCAGCGACATAGTGACCTCGGCGATGCAGCCGGGGGTGTCCTCGTTATGGATGATAAGGGTGTTGCTGTCACCGCCAAAGTCGGCAGGCACACCGTCGATCTCAGTCACGCGGATGCGTCCGCCGCCCACAGAGGCCGCCTTCAGGACGAGGATCCGGCCCGCCTTACTCTTTAAGGTAAGCACCGCCGTATTCGGGTGGGCGGCACGGAGCTCCACCGGATGGATGGTGAACTTCATGCCGGCCTCCTCGGCCAGCGCGAAGCTGTCGGGCAGACGGGGGTCGTCCGGGCGGAGACCCAGCAGACCCGCCACCAGCGCACGGTCGGTGCCGTGGCCCCGGCCTGTGGTAGCAAAGCTGCCGTAGAGCCCAATGTCCGCCTCGGCGGGGACGTCGCCCAGCAGCTTCTGAGCCGTATATCCAATGCGGGCCGCACCCGCCGTATGGCTGGAGGAGGGGCCGATCATCACCGGCCCGAGAACGTCGAACAGACGCATGAGGTGTACACTTCCTTCCGTTTTGCAGCGCACGGGACCCCATTCGCTGACAAAAGAACAGATTTTCTTTCTTTTTATTATACCGCTTTTGAGCTTATTGTGCTATAATAACTTCATAATGTTTTGAATCTTGCCCTTTCAGGGGGCAGCACGGAGGGTAGAACCTATGAAACTGGTAAGCGTGGAAACTCCCGAAAAGAGTGTCTGCAAAATGACTTTCAGCGCTTCGGCTGAGGAGCTGGAAGCTGCGTCCAACGCCGTGTACGAGCGCACCCGCGCAACGTACACCATCAAGGGCTTTGCCAAGGGCGAGGCTGACCGCGCCCAGATCGAGGCCGACCGCGGCGAGCACACCTTCTGGTACGACGCCATCAACGATTTGATGGACAAGGACGTCCCGGCCCTGTACGACGCAGCGATGGCAGAACATGGCTTCCACGCTGTGGACGAGCCGGTCTACGACCTGGTCAGCGTGAAAAAGGACGAGGGCTTTGTGGCCACTGCCACCACCGCCCTGCAGCCCGAGCTGAACCTGACCCAGACCACCGGCTTCAAGACCGAGTGCGTCACCCCGGAAGTCACCGACAAGGAGATCGACGCTGTGCTGGAGCGCCGCCGCGCCATGGCCGCTGAGCTGGTGCCTCACAAGGGTCCGGCCGTCAAGGGCAACATCGTCCACATCGACTACGAGGGCCTGCTGGAAGGCAAGCCCTTCAACGGCGGCACCGCCCAGAACCAGACCCTGCAGCTGGGCAGCGGCCGGATGATCCCCGGCTTCGAGGAAGGCATCCTCGGCCACAAGGGCGGCGAGGAGTTCGACATCTTCGTCACCTTCCCGGCACGCTACCACGTCAAGGACCTGGCCGGCAAGCCCGTGGTCTTCAAAATCAAGCTGCACGACGTCTGTGTCCGCCAGCTGCCCGCACTGAACAGCGATTTTGCCAAGAAGGCTGCCAATGTGGACACCATGGACGAGTTCCGCGCCCAGATCCGTCAGCAGCTCCACGACAACAAACACGCCGCCGCGCTCAACCGCGCCAAGGACGCCATCCTCACCCAGCTGGCCGCAGCCGCTGAGGGCGAGCTGCCCAGCGTTCTCGTCGAGAGCGCCTATCAGCAGGAGATGGAGCAGATCCAGCAGCAGCTGCAGATGCAGCGCCTGAGCCTCGACCGCTACCTGAGCCAGATCCATCAGACCCGCGAGAGCTTCACTGCCGCTGTCCGCACTGCTGCGGAGAAGAACACCCGCGCCCGGATGGCCCTGCTGCAGATCGCTCAGAACGAGAACCTCGTCCCCACTGAGGAGGACATCGACAAGACCCTGTCTGAGCGCGCTGAGCGCACCAAGAAGACCCTCGAGGAAGTCAAGGCTGCGTCCAACGTGGAGGCCATCCGCCGCAACGAGGGCATCCGCCGCGCTGCCGACTATGTCATCGAGCACTCCACCATCGAAGAAAAATAATTTATCCTGCTTTTGCGCCTGCACCACTGTGCAGGCGTTTTTTATTGTTCATTTTTTCTCTCTTGACTTTTTTTCTCTGCTGCGGTATTTTTAGGGTGAAAAATTCTATCCGAGCCGCAGCTGCGGCCCGGACGGATAAAGTAAAATCTTCTGCGGGACATTCCGCTCATCTATTTTATTGCGACAGGAGGTTTTCCTTATGAAAAAGTTTCTTCTCGCTCTTCTGACAGCTGTCACGGCGGCTGCGCTCTTCTGCGGCGCGGCAGCACCTGTGGCCACTTACAGCGCCAGCTATGACGCACCGGCCGGCATCAACGCCATCGTGGTGCAGGACAACAGCGCTGCGGTCATTCTGCAGGCCGCCGACATCGACCACATCCGCGCCGATTACACCTACACCTCGAGCTACGCCTTTGAAAGCTCCAAGCTCTACGACTTCATGGTGGCGGGCAGCACCCTCACCGTGACCAAGACCCGGGAGCCCAACGCTTCCCTCATCATCCAGAGTGAGGACACCCGCAGCTGCACCCTGACGCTGCAGGTACCCCGCCAGACGCTGGCAAACATCACCGTCAGCACCACCAACGACAGCATCACGTTGAACGGCGTTTCGGCACAGACCGCCAGCCTCACCACCGACAATGGCCGCATCGAGGTATCGAACTTCAACGGCTCCACCCTGAGCGGTACTACCCGCAACGGCAAGATCACCATGAGCGGCGTCACCTCCCAGAATGTGGCCGCCACCATCCAGAACAGCGGCACCCTCAAGCTGGAAAACATCTCTGCCAACGTCTGCAACGCCAAGGTGCAGAACGGCAGCATCACCGGCTCTGTGATCGGCAGCGGCAGCTCTTACGGCTTTGAGCTGGCCGCAGGCGGCGGCAAGATCCGCGTCTCCGACGCCAGCGACAAGAGCTTCGTCTTCTCCGGCAAGGACACCCTGCAGCAGAATGCAGATGCCCCCAACAAGCTGAACCTCGCCACCAAGAACGGCGACGTTGAGGTCGAGTTCGTCCGTTAAAAGAACATTAAAAATGCCTGTGCAGCATCTGCCGCACAGGCATTTCTTTTTGTCCGGATACGGTCAGCTGAGCCAGTTGAAGCCCATGACCACCACGCCGAGGATGACGAGGATGATGCCGGTGGCGCGGTTGAGGGTCTTGGCGTCGGCCTTATTGGCAAAGACCGCCGCGATGCGCGCCCACAGCAGGGTGAAGCCGACGCAGAGCACCCAGACGTGCCAGTCCGGTGCGCCGCCGATGGCAAAGTGGCTGACAGCTCCGGTCAGGGCCGTGAAGGTCATGATGAACACGCTGGTACCCACAGCCGTTTTCAGCTCGTAGCCGAGGACGCTGGTGAGGATGAGGAGCATCATCATGCCGCCGCCTGCGCCGATAAAGCCGCAGATGAAGCCGATGAGGATGCCGCAGACGATGGACTGGATGGCCCGCTTCTTTGCGCTGACGCCCTGCATGGCCTCTTTGGTGGTCATGACGGGCCGGACGATGAACTTGATGCCCAGCAGGAAGGTCATGAACACCGAGAAACTGCCCATCGTGGCCGAGGGGAGCAGGCTGGCCACCCAGCTGCCCACCACCGTGAACACCAGCACGCTCACCATCATGATGAGGCCGTTTTTGATGTCGAGGTTCTTGTTTTTATGGTAGGTGTAGGCCGATACGGCGCTGGCCAGCACATCCGACGAGAGGGCGATGCCCACGGCCATATAGGGGTCCATATGCAGAAAGGTGATGAGCATGGGGCTGATGACAGCCGCCGCGCTCATGCCCGCAAAGCCGGTGCCGAGGCCCGCGCCCATGCCGGCGAAAAAGGTGACTAAGATCGTAAATAAAATGTTCATGCTTCTCCTTCCAGAATGGCGTTCAGATTCTCATTTATAATGTCCATCGTCTCGAAGAACGCCTTTCGCTGTGCTTCATTGGTGTGTTCCAGCAGACGCGCACCAAATTCCTCCTGCAAGGCCCGGCCCTGCTCAATGATGGGGCAGGCTTTTTCGGTGCAGCGCAGCAGGGTGCGGCGGCGGTCGCCGGGGTCAGCCTCGCGGACGAGGTAGCCCTCCTGCACCAGACGGTCTACGTTCACCGAGACGAGGTTTGCTTTCAGTTTGCGCACCTCTACCACGTCGCTGGCGGTCTGGTAGCCGGGGTTGTTGGCGAGGAACATCAGGATGTCAAAAGCCGTCTGGGGCAGATGGAGCTTCTGGCACAGGGGCTTGCAGAGGGCGGCGTAAGCCGCCGAGGTCTTCCGCCCAAATTCGATGCCCGGGGTATTCATGGGACGCCTCCTTGTGATTCAAAATTGTATCATTCAAATTTGAAGTAATAATAGCACAAAAACGCAGCGATTGTCAAGAGAAAAGGAGCGGCCCGCATCTTGCAGGCCGCTCCCTGTTTCCGTTTTCTTTACAGCATCATGATGAGCCGCGTGCCGAAGGCCGCCAGCCATGCTACGATGCACTGATTTGCCACCATGATAAACGCCCACTTGCCGCCCAGCTCCCGCTTGACCGAGGCCACCGCCGCGATGCAGGGCGTATAGAGCAGGCAGAACACCAGCAGGGGTGCAGCCGCCGCCGGGGACAGCGCGGCGGCAAAGGCCGCAGAGGAGCCATAGAGGATGGTGAGGGTCGAAACGACGCTCTCCTTGGCCATAAAGCCGGTGATCAGGGCCGTAGACACCCGCCAGTCGGCAAAGCCCAGTGGCGCAAACAGCGGCGCGATACCGCTGGCCAGCCATGCAAGGATGCTCTGCTGCGGGTCAGCGGTAAGGCTGAGCCGCAGGTCGAAGCTCTGCAGGAACCAGATGATGATGGTCGCCACAAAGATGACCGTAAAGGCGCGCTGGAGGAAATCGCGGGCCTTTTCCCAGAGCAGCTGGACCACATTCTTGAGGCCGGGCAGGCGGTAGTTGGGCAGCTCCATCACAAAGGGGACGGCCTCGCCCTTAAAGACACTGCTCTTCAGCAGGATGGCCATCAGAATGCCCACCACAATGCCGAGGAAATAGAGGCTGACCATCACCAGAGCCGCGTGCTCCGGGAAGAAGGCCGCCGCAAACAGGCTGTAGATGGGCAGCTTGGCCGAGCAGCTCATAAAGGGGGTGAGCAGGATGGTCATTTTGCGGTCGCGCTCCGAGGGCAGGGTGCGGCTGGCCATGACGCCGGGGACGGTGCAGCCGAAGCCGATGAGCATTGGCACGATGCTGCGCCCCGAGAGGCCGATGCGGCGGAGAAGCTTATCCATCACGAATGCCACGCGGGCCATGTATCCGGTATCCTCCAGCAGAGAGAGGAAGAAGAACAGGGTCACGATGATGGGCAGGAAGCTCAACACACTGCCCACACCGGTGAAGATGCCGTCGATGACCAGCGAGTGGACGGCTGCGTTGACGTTCCACGCCGTGAGGGTGGAGTCCACCGCGGCGGTCAGGGCATCAATGCCCACTTCCAGCAGGTTCTGGAGCGCCAGACCGATGACGCCGAAGGTGAGGTAGAACACCAGCGCCATGATGCCCACAAAGGCCGGGATGGCGGTATAGCGGCCCGTGAGGAACCGGTCGATCTGGGCCGAGCGGAGCTGCTCCTTGCTCTGGCGGGGCTTCACGACGGTCTGCTCCACCAGCTGGTGGATGAAGTGGAACCGCATATCCGCGATGGCGGCGGCGCGGTCCAGACCCCGCTCCTGCTCCATCTGGACGATGATGTGCTCGATCATCTCTTTTTCATTCTGGTCGAGCTTCAGGGCCGCCTCAATGCGCTGGTCGCCCTCCACGAGCTTTGTGGCCGCAAAGCGCACCGGGATGCCTGCGGCCTCGGCATGATCCTCGATCAGGTGGATGATGCCGTGGATGCAGCGGTGGACTGCGCCGCCGTGATCCTCCTCGCTGCAGAAATCCATCCGGCCCGGCCGCTCCTGATACTTTGCGACATGGAGCGCATGATCCACCAGCTCGTCCACGCCCTCGTTCTTTGCCGCAGAGATCGGCACGACCGGGATGCCCAGCATGGCCTCCATCTTATTGATGCGGACAGTGCCGCCGTTGCCGCGCATCTCGTCCATCATGTTCAGCGCCAGCACCATCGGCGTATCCAGCTCCATGAGCTGCATGGTGAGGTACAGATTCCTCTCGATGTTGGTGGCGTCCACGATATTGATGATGCCCGTGGGCTTCTCGCCGATGATGAACTGCCGGGTCACGATCTCCTCGCTGGTATAGGGCGACATGGAGTAGATGCCGGGCAGGTCTGTGACCTCCGTATTCGGGTTATTCCGGATCGCACCGCTCTTGCGGTCCACCGTCACACCCGGGAAATTGCCGACGTGCTGGTTGGAGCCGGTGAGCTGGTTGAAGAGGGTCGTCTTGCCGCAGTTCTGGTTGCCCGCCAGCGCAAAGGTAAGGGTCGTGTCGTCAGGCAGAGGGTTCTCACCCTTTTTGGTGTGGTAGCGTCCGCCTTCACCGAGGCCCGGGTGCTCCACCGGCTTTTCACTTTCTGCCGCCGCCTTTTTCGCCGCCGGGGCTTTGGCCAGAGTGACTCCGATGCGGGCGGCATCGTCCAGCCGGAGGGTCAGCTCGTAGCCGTGGATGCTCAGCTCCATCGGGTCGCCCATCGGAGCAAATTTGACCAGCGTGACCTCCTCACCGGGGATCAGCCCCATATCCAGAAAATGCTGCCGCAGAGCGCCTTCGCCACCCACGGTCCCGACCACGGCAGTCTCGCCGATGTTCAAATCTTTCAACGTCATATGGAATGTTCCTCTCGAGCGCGTTTGTTAGTTTGCATTAACAACAGTAATATAGGCTAACTTTCCGGCGTTGTCAAGAGAAACGGGGCTGTTCTGAACTGTTCTCTGAAAAAAATCATGCCGCCTTCCTCGAATATCGGAAAAAGTGCAAAAAATAAGAGCCTGTACCCGGGAAGTACCCGCCGTACAGGCTCTTATCATTTTTTATTCAGTTCGCGGTGTGGTAGCCGTCAGGGTTCTTCTTCTGCCAGTTCCAGCTGTCGGCGCACATCTCCTCGATGCCGTACTCAGCCACCCAGCCAAGCTCATTCTTGGCCTTGGTGGGGTCAGCATAGCACTCGGCGATGTCGCCGGGGCGGCGGGCCTCGATGACGTAGGGGATGGGCTTGCCGCAGGCCTTCTCAAAGGCGTGGATGACATCCAGCACGCTGTAGCCCTTGCCGGTGCCGAGGTTGCAGATGAAGAGGCCGCAGTTCGTTTCCAGCTTCTTGATGGCGCAGACATGGCCGCGGGCCAGATCCACGACATGGATGTAGTCGCGGACGCCGGTGCCGTCGGGAGTGGGGTAGTCATTGCCGAAGACATGGACCTTTTCCAGCTTGCCCACAGCCACCTTGGCGATGTAGGGCATGAGGTTGTTGGGGATGCCGTTGGGGTCCTCGCCGATGAGGCCGGACTTGTGGGCGCCGATGGGGTTGAAGTAGCGCAGCAGAGCCACGTTCAGGGTGGGGTCCGCCTTGCAGACATCGGTGAGGATGCGCTCGGTCATGGCCTTGGTGGTGCCGTAGGGGTTGGTGGTGGCACCCACGGGGAAGTCCTCGGTGATCGGCACACTGGCGGGGTCGCCGTAGACGGTGGCGGAAGAGCTGAACACGAAGTTGTGGCAGTTGTGCTTGCGCATCACATCCAGGATGACCAGCGTGCAGTTGAGGTTATTGTAGTAGTATTCGATGGGCTTGGACACGCTCTCGCCAACGGCCTTATAGGCTGCGAACTGGATGACCGCCGTGATGTCGGGACACTCGGCGAAGATCTTCTCCACATCCTCGTGTTTGGTCATATCGGCCTGATAGAAGCGGAAGTCCTTGCCGGTGATCTGCTTGACGCGGTCGAGGACCACAGGGGATGCATTATAGTAATTGTCCGCCACGACAACGTCGTAGCCGGCATTCAGGAGCTCGATGCAGGTGTGGCTGCCGATGTAGCCTGCGCCGCCGGAAACCAAAATAGCCATGTCCAGTACCTCTCTTGTTCCAAATGTTGCTTCGCACAGAGCCCTTGTGCTCTGCCTGCCTAAAGGATACCGCTTTTTGCACAGAGAATCAAGTACCGGCTTTTTTATTAAAATGTATTTTTGTTGCATCTTTTCAGCCAGTCTGATGAACTGCAAAGATTTTTAGTCCGCAAGGCATGGAGAGGACACGCAAAAAACAGCAAAGGGCAGCTCCCGCAAGAGAGCTGCCCTTTGCTGCGGCTGATATTTGCTTACAAACGGCCGCACTGACGGCCGGTGAAGAAGCGGAGCGTAGTGTTGGCGCGGAAGACTTTGCCTGCCCGCAGCACCGTCGTCGGGAACTCCGGGTGAGAGGGGCTGCAGGGGAAATGCTGGGTCTCAAGGGCAAAGCCGCCGTACTTTTCCAGCGGGACGCCGCCCTTGCCGGGGGAGGGGCAGTCCTGCAGGAAGTTGCCGGTGTAGAGCTGGATGCCCGGCTGGGTGGTGTACATCTTCATGCTGATGCCGGTCTTGTCGCTGGACGCCCAGGCGCAGAGGCTCTGGCTGGCACCCCGGGGCCTGTCGAGGACATAGCAGTGGTCGAAGCCGCCGCCCGCCATGGTGGTCTGGTAGAAGCCGGTGTCGAGGTCGCGTCCCAGAGGCTTTCCGGTGCGGAAGTCCATCGGCGTACCGTCCACAGGCAGGATCTTACCCGTGGGGCAGGTCTCGTTGTTGCTCTCGAGGTAGTTGGAAGCGTAAATGCGGAGCTTCTGGCCCAGCACATTGCCGCCGCCGTCGAGGTTGAAGTAGGTGTGGTTGGTCAGGTTGATGATGGTGTCCTCGTCAGTGGACACACGGTAGTCCATCCGCAGGGTGTTGTCCGGCGTGAGGATATACCGCACACTGACCTTCAGATTTCCGGGGAAACCGTCTTCGCCCGCCGGGCTTTCGGTCTCCATCAAAAGGGTGTCGCCGAACATCTTCACATCGTAAATTTTGCGGGGGAAGGTGCCGTGCAGGTGATTTTTGCCATTGTTGGCTTCCAGCTTGTAGGTCTTGCCGCTGAGAGAAAATTCCGCATTTTCAATGCGGTTGGCGTACCGGCCCACGAACGCACCGCAGCAGGTGCTGCCGGATGAGTTGAAATCCGCCTCATAGTCGGCGAGGGTGTCGTGTCCGACGACCACATCCACCGGACCCGTTTTTGTAGGGACGAAGAGATTTTTGATTACACAGCCATAGTTCAGCACGCTGATCTCAAGTCCACCGGGATTGGAGATGATGTATTCATCCACCTTATCGCCGTTTTTGGTCACACCAAAGGGCTTGGAGCGGAACTGTGCCATAAGGCTCGCCTCCTTCTTCATTATTTTCGGTCAGGGCAGCGCAGCCCCGACCTCGTCCATAATTATGATTATAGCACAGTTTTCCAGACTTGTGTGAGAATGATTTTAGATTTATCTTCCAAAATTTCGAGAGATTTTTTGGACATATTGCGAAAAAGCCTTTCATCTTAAAAGGCTCTCCCTTTGTGAGAGGCTTTGCCCTCACGCAAAAAAGAGACTGCCGCGCTGCGGCAGTCTCTTTTGCGTTTCAATGTAAAGGTCACGTCTCCGGCTGAGCCTCGGCGGCGTTCGACTGCGCGATATACTCGGCGGCATCATCGGGGATGTCGTCCATTCCGTCGTCACCCACATCGACCACCAGCGGCGGCTTCTTGAAGAGGATGTCGTAGAGGATGGGGACGATGTACAGAGTCATCAGGGTGGCATAGCTCAGGCCGCAGATGATGACGATGGCCATGCCGCTCATGAGCTGGCTCGCCATATCGTTGCTGAACACCATCTGCAGCATGGCCAGAACGGTGGTCAGGGTGGTCATGAGGATAGGACGCATACGGGTCTTGCCGGTGGCGACAAGGGCCGCACGGCGCTCCAGGCCGCCCAGACGCAGCTGGTTGGCGTAGTCCACGAAGACGATGCCGTTGTTGACGACGGTACCCATCAGGACGATGAAGCCCATCAGGGAGATCATGGTCAGCTGCTGGCCGGTGACCAGCATACCCAGCAGGCCGCCAGTGAAGGCCAGCGGCACCGTGAACAGGACGATGAAGGGGGACAGCAGGCTCTGGAACTGAGCCACCATGACCAGATAGACGAAGGGCAGGGCCAGAGCCATCCACTGCACCATCTCGTCGACCATCAGGTTGACGGTGGAGGACTCGCCGCCCAGCGAGAAGGAGCAGCCCTCGGGCATCTCATCGGTGAGGGCGAAGGCGTCCAGCGTCTTCTGCAGCACGCGGGACTGGACCGTGGTGTTGTAGCCGTCCAGCGTGTCTGCCGTCACCGTGATGTAGCGGGTCTGGTTCTCGCTGGTGATGGAGTCGGGGGCAGTACCCTTCGTCCAGGAAGCAATATCGCCCAGCGTGCAGGTGCCGGTGGTGGTGGTGCCGGTGGCGTCCATGACACTGGTGGTGAAGGTCATGTCCATCATGTTTTCCTTGGTCATAGGGTCAAGATTATCGCTGATCTGGACTTTCATGGTGGAGCCGTCTACCGTAACGGGCGTCTCTGCCGTCGTGGTGGTGGTGAGCTTGGCGGCGATCTGCTGGTAGACCTGCGCAACCGTCAGGCCATAGGCGCGGACCTTGTCGCGGTCGATGTCCAGATTGATGGTCGCATCGCCCTGACCGAGGCCGGTGGCGGCATTGGCGAAACCCTCGGTGTCGTTGACCATCTGGACGACCTTATCGCCCAGTGCGGTAATGGTATCGGCGTCGGGGCCGTAGATCTTGACAGAGAGGCCGCTGCTCAGCTGGCTGGTCAGGTCCTGCATACCGCTGATCTCGACGGTGCCGGTGCAGTGCTCGACGCCGGAAACGGCATCATTCAGGGCCTGCTCCACGGCGGCGATCCGGGTAGAGGACAGTGACTCGTCCAGCATGACGTTGAACTGGTAGCTGCCGTAGCTGTTGGCGGCGCTCAGCAGGTCGGTAATAGCGCTGGGCAGGCCCAGCTGGCCGATGTCGATGCCGGCCACAGTGGTATCGGTGGTGACGCCCACCTCTTCCACGCCGTCCACGGCCATGACGGCCTCGACGACCTGTCCGGCCACACCGTAGGATTCCTCTTTGGTCAGGCCGTCGTCGGTGGAGAGGGCGATGGTGGCCTCATTGCTGGAAATTTCGGGCAGAAGGACGACGCCCATGGAGAAGACCTTCCAGCCGCAGAAGGCCAGCAGCACGACAGCGGCCAGCAGCGGCAGAGCGCGGTGCTGCAGGCACCACTCGAGGCTGTGGGCATACTTATCCTGAATCTTTTCGAACCAGACCAGACGCTTCGGCTCAGCCTTTTTCAGGACAGTGGAAGCAGCGGCAGGCACGACGGTGATGGCCACGATGAGAGAGGCCATCAGGCAGTAGCCGATGCACATGGACATAGGCTGCAGCAGGCTGCGCACCGTGCCGGAGGCGAACACCACCGGCAGGAAGACGCAGACCGAAGTAAGGGTAGAGGCCACGACCGACATGCCCACCTGACGAGCGCCCTGCACGGCGGCGCGGGCCGCCGGTACGCCCCGGCCCCGCAGACGGTAGATGTTCTCGATGACGACGACCGAGTTATCCACCAGCATACCGACACCCAGCGACAGGCCCGCCAGTGTCATGATGTTCATGTCGAGGCCGGTGAAGTACATCAGAACGACGGCGAACAGGACGGACAGCGGGATGCTGACGCCGACCACGAGGGTGGGCTTGATGTCCTTCAGGAAGATGGCCAGCACAATGATGGCCAGCGCAGCGCCCACCAGCATACTGCTGATGATGCTGTTGACGATGATGGTGATGTAGTTGCCCTGGTTGGACAGGACGACGACGTGAAGGTCAGAATACTGAGCCTGCAGCTCCTTGAAGGCATTCAGGCAGCCGTCCGAGACGCTGCTGGCGCTGGAATTGGTGTTGCGGAAAATTTTCAGCACCACGGCCCGCTCCCCGTTCAGGCGGGTGTAGCTGGCCTCGGCGTTGTCGATGACGGCCACGTCGGCCACATCGGAGAGGCGGACATCGCCGAAGCCATCGACGTGGAGCAGAAGTGCGCCCTCGATGTCCGAAACGCTGTCGTACTCTTCGCCGACCTTCAGCAGCCAGGACTCGCCGCTCTTATCGGCGACGTAGCCGGCAGGCATCGAGAAGTTCTGAGCGTAGATGAGCTGGGCGAGGGTCTTGATGTCCAGCTGCTTGGCCACATCGGCGCTGGCAAGGGCCTTTTCCTTGCTCTCCTCGTAGAGCTGCTTGGCGTCTTCCAGCTGGTTCTCATAGTCCTTGAGCATCTCACGGGCCTCGGTAAAACGCATATAGGCGCTGAGCTGCTGGCTGGAATAGCTGCCCAGAGCCACGGAGAACTGGTTCATCAGGCCGGGGACATTGTCCATGGCTTTGATGACCTCGTCCAGAGTCTTATAAATGGTGCTCAGGCTGTTGGAGACTTCCAGCTCGTCGGCAAGGTCGGAGACGGTGCCGTCGCTGGTACCCAGACGGCCCTGCAGCTCCTGCAGAGCGGCGGTGAGCTTATCGGTGATGTCGCGCAGCTCGCCGACGATCTCGATGAGGGAGTCGATATCGCGCATACCGGTCTGGTTGAACTGGTCCACGACACGCTGCAGGCCGTCGCGGACGTCGATGAGGGCCTGCCGGATCTCCGGTTCATTGACCACGCCGATGAGCTGGTTGACGCTGTTCAGCAAAGCCTGCGCCTGGTCGCGCACGACGGTGACGGCGTCGGCCACCTCCGTACCCATCTCTGCCATGACCGTATCGGAGACGGTGTTGCCGAAGTTTTTCAGCTGTTTTTCATACTCGGCGCGGCCCTCGGCGATTTGCGCCTCAGCGGCGTCGAGCTGGGCGCGGGCGTCGGCCAGCTGGGTGTCGATGAGTTCCAACAGGCGGGCGTTCACTTCGTCTATCTTATCCTGATTCAGCTGCACCTGCACCATCTTTTCGATGAGGCCGTTGGCCGACACACTGGAAACGCCGCTGGTGCGGCCCACATAAGGCACGAGGGTGTTATCCACAAAATCCGACAGATCGTAGACATCGCTGCCCTCCCGGCTGACAGCCACCGTCATAAAGGCGTTCATGTTCAGGCTGTACTCGATGATGGAGGGGGTCAGACAGGTGCTGGGCAGACTGGACGCGGTCTGGTCCACCTTGTTGGAGGTCTTGACCATCGCGCTGTTCATGTCGGTGCCTTCGGCGAATTTCATGAGCAGAAGGCTGTAGTTTTCTGCCGAGGTCGCCGTGATGCTCTCGACGCCGGACACTGTACCCAGCGCGTTCTCCATCACATCGGAGACTTCTGACTCCACACGCTCCGGGCTGGCACCGGGGTAGACGGTGACCACCATGAGGTATGGCGTGCTGATGTCGGGCAGAAGGTTCGTCTGCAGGTTCGTGATGGACACGAAGCCCAGCAGCAGGACCATGATGACCGCAACAAGGATGGTGAACGGCTTTTTGACACTGAATTTTTCCATGATTTCCTATCCATTTCTTTTTTATGCCGCCGCGCGGCAAGAGGTACGCCGCAACCACAGCAGTACCCTCTGAACGCTTCTTATCATTCCTATTATACACAAGGGAATCCCCCTTGCAATAGTCCTGAAGTCAATCTTTAACAAAACTTTCCTTAAATCACCTTAGTTTAGGAAGTCAATGGGAATATCCCGGCTACTTTCTTGCCATATTTCGTGGAAATACGGGCCGGATTATGCTATACTAGAATGCAGAATGGAATTTTATCGCAATTTCAGGCACAGCGCCTATCCAGACTGCTCAAGGCCCATTTTCCGGGCTTATATACGTTCGATACGACCCCAAAGAGGAATGCTATGAAGAAAGTTATATCCGTCCGTTTCAAGGACAACGGCAAGACCTATTATTTTGACCCCGCAGACACCCCCATCAAGACCGGCGACTATGTTATCGTCGAGACGGCCCGGGGCGTGGAGTGCGGCGAAGTGGTGCAGGGCGTGAAGGAGATCGCCGACTCCGCTGTCCCCAAGGCCCTCAAGCCCATCACCCGGATGGCCGACAGCGTGGATGTGCGCCGGATGCGCCAGAACCGTGAGGATGAAAAGCGCGCCTACCACACCTGCCAGGAGTGCATCGCCCGCCACGGGCTGGAAATGAAGCTGGTGGAGGCCGAATACACCCTCGACCGCTCCAAGATCATGTTCTATTTCACCGCCGATGGCCGTGTGGACTTCCGTGAGCTGGTCAAGGACCTGGCCGGCATCTTCCACACCCGCATCGAGCTGCGCCAGATCGGCGTGCGCGACGAGAGCAAGATGATAGGCGGTCTGGGCATCTGCGGCCAGCCCTTCTGCTGCAGCCGCTTCCTGAAAGACTTTCAGCCCGTCTCCATCAAGATGGCAAAAGAGCAGGGTCTTTCCCTCAACCCGACCAAGATCAGTGGTGCCTGCGGCCGCCTGATGTGCTGCCTGGCTTACGAGGAGAGCGCCTACGAGTACCTGAACAGCATCATGCCCATGGTGGGCAGCACTGTCCGCACGCCGGACGGCCTTGGCACTGTGCTCGAGGTCAACCCCATCTCCGGCTATCTGCGGGTGCGCTGCGGCACCGAGGCCTTCGCGCCCCGGTACTATAAGGTGAGCGTCTGCGAGTATATCTCCGGCGGCAAGCGCGCACCCCGCCGCCCCGACCCGGACGACGATTATTCCGGCGTGCGCGACCCTGCCCCGGTGGTGGCTTCGGCCAACGCCGACGGCACCTCGTCCTGCCCCGGCTGCGGCAGAAAAGATAAAAAATAAGAGGCTGGAAATGGCGGAGTCTCCGAGCAGTTAGTCTGTTAAAACTAACTTTGCTTCGTGATTTTCGCCAAAAAACCTCTTCAAATTTCTCCAAAAGTTAGCCTGTGCTTTTGTGCAACCCACCAAAAAACGAAAAATTGCCTTTGGGCGGGTACGGTTAGTCTTGCCTTTTTGAAACGGCTTTGTTAGAATGCAGTCAAGGATACGATTTCCGAGGGGTCTGCCAGAGCCGTGCAGGGGCAGATTTCTTCATAAATACTGAGCACGGGGAGATAAAGGAGAGTTCTATTATGGCACACAAGGTTTCTGACGCATGTGTTGGCTGCGGCGCTTGCGAGGGCGCTTGCCCCGTTGGTGCAGTCGCTGTTGAGGGCGGCGTTGCAGTTGTGAACGCAGACGCTTGCATCGATTGCGGCGCTTGCGAGGGCGCTTGCCCCACCGGTGCTATCACCGCTGAATAATTTTTAGCAGATAGCGCGCGAATAACGCATCAAAAGCAGCAGACCTGCCAGGCGGGTCTGCTGCTTTTCTTTCTTGCATAATTTTTTCATCTTTCGGGACACAATATTTTGTCGGAGGATTTCGGCTGGGCGTATGGAACATTCTACCGAGATTTTGTATAATAAAACAGAAGTATACTGCTCCGCCGTCCACCGGTTCGGCTCGGACGCGCTTTTGCTGGCCCGTTTCTGCGAGCCGCGGCGCAGCCAGAAGGCGGCAGACCTGTGCTCCGGCTGCGGCATCGTGAGCCTTGAGTGGCACGACCGGGGCCATCGCGGCCTCTGCGCTGCCGTGGAATTGCAGCCCGAGGCCAGTGCGCTCTTACAGGAGGCTGTGACCGCGCAGGGCATCGAGCACATCACCCCTTATCTCACCGACCTGCGCACCTTCCGGGAAGGGGAGGGCCAGTTCGATGTCTGCGCCTGCAACCCGCCCTACTTTACCGCCGGGCCGCAGAGCACCGACGCAGGCCGTGCCACGGCCCGCCACGAGACGGACTGCACCCTCGAGGATGTCTGCGCCTGTGGTTTCCGCCTGCTGAAGGACGGCGGAAAGCTTTCCCTCTGCCATCGGCCCGAGCGTCTGGCCGAGGTGCTGGCTGTGCTGCGGGCGCATCGCCTCGAGCCGAAGCGTCTGGCCTTTGTGAAGAATAAGCCTGACGCCGCGCCGTGTCTTTTTCTTGTGGAAGCCCAGAAAAACCGCCGCACCGGCCTGCGCATCGAACCAGATGTGCTCATCACCGCCGGGGCGGCGATGTACGGAGAAGTAAAATAACAACATCAGGGAGGTCAATCATGGCCGGTATTCTTTATATCGTGGCAACCCCCATCGGCAATCTGGACGACATGCCGCCCCGCGTGGCCGCCACCTTCGGCGCGGCGGACTTCGTGGCCGCCGAGGACACCCGCGTGACCATGCGGCTGCTGAACTATCTGGGCCTGAAAAAGCCGATGGTCAGCTACTACGAGCACGCATTGCAGAAGGGCGAGGGTATCCTGCGCCGCATTGAGGCGGGCGAGAACTGCGCCCTCTGCTCTGACGCCGGAATGCCCTGCGTCTCTGACCCGGGCGAGGTCATCGTACGGGACGCGCTGGCCCGGGGCATCAAAGTTGTGCCTGTCCCGGCGGCGTCTGCCTGCGTGACGGCGCTGGCCGTCTCGGGCCAGGACACCTCCCGCTGGGTGTTCGAGGGCTTCCTGCCTGTGAACCGGAAGCAGAAAAAAGAGCGTCTTGCTGAGCTTCTGGGTGAAAAGCGGACCGTCATCTTCTACGAAGCACCCCACAAGCTGCGCACGACGCTGGACGACCTCGTGAACGCCTTCGGTCCGGAGCGGAGCATCACCCTCTGCCGTGAACTGACCAAGCTCCACGAAGAGATTTGGAAGACCACCCTCGGGGAGGCACAGGCCCACTACGCCGCCAACGAGCCGAGAGGCGAGTATGTTCTGGTCATGGCCGGTGCGCCAGCTTCCACAGAGCCGGAAGCAGAAATGACCCTCGAACAGGCCGCACAGCGCGCCCTCGAGCTGACCGGACAGGGCTTCGGCCCCACTGCCGCCGCCAAGGCCGCAGCCCAGGGGACGCCCTACTCCAAGAGCGAAGTATATAAGGCACTGCTGACCATCCAGCAGCGCGACCCGGAATAAAATTTGAGGAGGATCCTTTTCCCGTGACGAAACTTCTGATTTTGAGCGACAGCCACAACAGCCGTCTGGCCCTCGAAAACATTCTGGCCGCCGAAGCGGACAGCATCGACGCGCTCATCTTTCTGGGCGACGGCCTGCGCGACCTCGAGCAGGCGCTCACCTTTTACCCCTCTCTGCGGGCCTATGCTGTAGCCGGAAACTGCGATTTCGGTGCGCTGGAGCCGCTGGACGGGCTTGCCGCCTTTGACGGGGTGGTCGTCTTCTACACCCACGGCCATATGTACGGGGTGAAATACGACCTCGACACGCTGGCTGACGCAGCCGCAGCCCGGGGCGCAAACGTCGCCCTCTTCGGTCACACCCACATCCCGGTGGCAGAAGAGCGGGGCGGGGTGTTCCTGTTCAACCCCGGCTCCTGCGGCCGGTGCTACACCGGCCCCAACACCTACGGCATCCTGACCCTTGCCGACGGCAAGGTGGTCAGCCACGAACACAAAGAGGTACCCAAAGCATGAGCATCAACGAGGTGCGCTGGCTGTCCGAGTGCGGCAGCACCAACGCTTACGCGAAAGAGCATTTTGAAGAGTTCGGCCCGGTGGGCGCGGTATACACCACCAATCAGACCGCAGGCCGGGGCCGTCTTGGCCGCAGCTGGGTGAACGCCGAGGGCCGCGCCCTCTATTACACGGCGGTCATCCGGGAGCCGCTGGCCCAGCCTGCCACCCTGCCGCTGCTGGCAAGCCTTGCCGTCCGCAAGCAGCTGGCCCAGCGCTACGGCGTGGACTGTCAGATAAAATGGCCCAACGACCTGCTGCTGAACGGCAAGAAGGTCGTGGGCATCCTCTGCGAGAGCGTCAGCTACGGCTACCAGATGCAGGGCCGGGGCATCGTCTGCGGCATCGGCATCAATCTGGCACAGCCCCAGAGCTATTTCGACGCTGCAAACCTGCCCAACGGCACCTCCCTCGAATTGCAGGGCGCGAAAGTGGACCTTGCCGCCGACCCCCAGTGGCTGGCCGAGGCGCTGACGGACTTCGGCTTTGACCGTCCGCTCTACACCTTCGCACGGGAGGGCTTCGCTCCCTTCCGGGACGAGTACAAGGCGGCCTGCGTCAACCTGGGCCGCCACGTCACCTTCGATTTGCCGGGCGGCGGCACAGGCAGCGGCACAGCCATCGACGTGGACGCCGACGGCCAGCTCATCGTCCGCACCGACAGCGGCGAGGAGAAGGTCTTCACCGGCGAAGTCTCCGTCCACGGCATCTACGGGGCCGTATAAATTTTCCAGCATTCCAGCGCCTCTGCAGGCCGTCCGGCCCCGGGGGCGCTTTTCTTTCCTCCCTGCAAAGTTTGTGGAAAACTCGGGTTTTTCCACGGTTTTCCACACATGGTTTTTGCCGGGCAGCGTTTGTGGAAAACTCGGGTGTCAAAAATTCCAGAGGGGCGAGGCGCTTTTGCCCCCAGCGCGAAACGCCGCAGAAAATAAATTTTCGGCCTCGACTTTCTTTTCAAAAAAAGGCTCTTCGACCCCTTTTCTCTCCAGATTTTCCCTCTTTTCCCGTTTTGGAATACATCGTGTATAACCCAAAACTCAATTTTCTGTGGAAAACTCGGTGGAAAAAGTGGAAAACACTGTGGGAAAACCCTCTTCTTTTTCACAAAATCGGTGGAAAACCCAGTGGAAAAAGTTAAAAAATCATTCCAGATGGGATACTCTTCCGATAACGCACCAAAATGGAGCCCCGCACTTCCCACGGATTTTCTTGAATGGGCCGGGCAAACATGATACAATGAAAGACAGAAAATGGCCCCGGACATGGGCCGCAAAAATTTCTTTTCACGGAGGCGTCTGCCTATGAACTGGATCTCCCGCCTTGAGCGGAAATACGGCCGCTTTTGCATCCCCAACCTCATCTCTATCATCGTAGGTGGACAGATTTTAGTCTACGCCATCGAACTGTTCGTCAACCAATTCATCTCAGTCTATCTCGGCCTGAGCCGGAGCCTGCTGCTGATGGGGCAGGTGTGGCGGCTCATCACCTTCGTCTTTATCCCGTTTTCGGGGGGCGGGCCGCTGAGCGTCATCCTCGGCATCTACTTCACATGGTTCATCGGCACGGCGCTGGAAAAGGAGTGGGGCGATTTCCGCTTCAACCTCTACTTCCTGCTGGGGATGATCGGCACCGTGCTGGGCTGTCTCGTCACTGGCATCCCCGCCGACACCTACTGCCTGTCGCTGTCGCTGCTGCTGGCTTTCGCCATGCTCTACCCCGAGGTGCAGGTGCTGCTGTTCTTCGTCATCCCGGTAAGGGTGAAGTATTTCGGTCTCTTCGCCGCTGCCATGTGGCTGTTCAGCTTCCTGACTGCCGGGTGGCTGTATAAGGTGAGCTATCTGCTGAGTATGCTGGGATTTGCGCTCTTCTTCGGGCCGCAGGCACTGCGCAGCGTCCGGGCGTGGATACGTCGGGAGCAGTGGAAGCGGAAGAACCGGAGGTGAGCCGCTCATGATGATAGACCGCCTTGCGGGCAATGCGGCCCTGAAAGACAGCGTCCGCCTGATGCTGGGCAGCAGCCGCCTGACCCACAGCGTGTTATTGGTGGGCGAGACGGGCCTGGGCGCGGGCTACGCGGCCCGGTGCGTGGCGGCAGACTATCTTTACCCGGCAGGCGGCGCACCTGCTGAGGCCCTTCTGCGGGGCGAATGCTGCCGTGCCGTGGGCAAAGCCGGTGACCGCGACAGCGGCCGCATCGAGACCGGCGTGGTACGGGAGGCCATCTCCGTCACCGGCATGGGCTCGGGCGGGCGGTATCTCGTCAGTCAGGTCAAGGCCATGCGCACCGAAATTTTCAATACCAGCCTCTCCGCCGAGGGCCGCGCCGTCCTGCTCTACCATGTGGAGCGGATGAACGAGGAATCCGCCAACGCCCTGCTGAAGGTGATGGAGGAGCCGCCGGAAGGCGTGCTCTTCCTGCTGACGGCAGATTCGCTGGCCGGTGTGCTGCCCACCATCCGCAGCCGCTGCATCAGCTTCGCCGTGGCCCCGGTCAGCCCCAAGGAATGCGCCCAGTGGTGCATCGGGCAGGGCGTGGACAAAAAGCAGGCCCGGCTCTACAGTGAGCTGTTCGACGGCCACATCGGCACAGTGCTTGCCGCCGCCCGGGACGACGCCCGCCGGGAACAGGTGGAAAAGGCCCTGACTCTGGCCAAGGCCGCGGCGGCTCACGACAGCTATGCCGCCGCCGTCCTGCTGGCCGGGTACGAGAAGGACAAGGCCGCAGCAGCGGCCCTGCTGGGCGATTTCCGGGCCGTAGCCGCCGCCGGGCTCCGGGGGTGCGCCAGCACCCCTCTGACGGGTGACGCCGCCCGCCGCGCCCTCTCGCTGGCCGATGCGGCCATTCAGCGGCTCGGCGCACAGGTGAACCCCAAAATCACACTTTCCGTTCTTGCAGCGAAGCTTGGATAAAGCAAAAGCTCCCCTTCCGGGGAGCTTTTGCTCTTGCTATTTGATCCGATTATCTTCTGCGGGACCGACTCCGCCGCCGCAGGTTCAGCGAACCGCCGCCGGCCACCATCGTCAGGAAGCCCAGCACGATGAGGATGCCGATGAGCGCGGCCATGAGAAGAAGGGTCGTTTTGGCGTCGGTGCGAAAGTCAGACACATATTCTTTGTGGGTCACGAGGTCCACCGTTCCCATCTCGTAGCCGTCGAGGTAGACGGTGGCCGTACCAAGCACAGCACCCTCCTTGACGGTGGCCGAAGTGCTCTCCGGCACCGAGAACTCGAAGGTCACTTCATCGTCGGCATGGCCGTAGCCGCTGAGGCCGCTGGCAGCGTAGAGCTCCACGGCTTCCTCCGTGCGGCACTTGGTCAGCGGGATGGTGGTCAGCACCGTCTCCGTGTCCACGAGCTGACGGTCAGAAAAGCTCGAGAAGGCCCAGTCCAGAATCTCCGCACACTCGCGGTAGATGTTGTCCATATCACTGCCCAGCACCACGAGGCCGTAGGTGTGGCCGTCCTGCTGGGCAAAGGTGACGAAACACCGGCCTGCGAGGGTGGTGAAGCCGGTCTTCATGCCCCGGACATAGTCGCGGTGATAGGCATACTCCGGGTCCAGCATGAGGTTGGTGGACTTGATGGTCCGCTCGTTCTGGTGCAGATTCGTGGCGGGCAGCGTATAGGTGAGGGTGTTCGCGGCCTGCATGTAGGTCTCGTTGGCGTAGCAGGCAGCGGCAATTTTTGCAAGATCCTCGGCCGTGGAGACGTTTCCGTAGTCGTACAGGCCGTGGACGCAGGAGAAGGTGGTATCCGTACAGCCCAGCTCTTTGGCGCGGGCGTTCATCTGGGCCACAAAGGCCGTCAGGTCGCCGCCCGAGACGTCGCTGGCGATGACGCTGGCCGCGTCGTTGGCGCTGGCCACCAGCAGACCGTAGAGCAGGTCGATGCGGCGCACCGTCTCGCCGATGCGGAGGTTCATGGTGGAGCCGTTGGCGTTCTGGATGTCCTTGAACTCCTGGGTCAGGCTGGTGGGGATGGTGATCTCAGCGTTCATGTCCTTGCCGCTCTCGAGGAAGAGCAGAGCCGTCATCATCTTGGTGAGGCTGGCGATGTAGCGCTGCTGGTCAGAGTTCTGCCTGAGGATGGGCTTGCCGGTATCCAGATTGAAGAGATAGACCGACTCGGTGTCGCTGGCCGTCTGGATGGGCATCTGATAAGCGGCAAACCCGGGCAAGGCGGCGCAGACCATCAGCACCAGCGTGAGCAGCAGCGCCGTGCTCCGGCGCAGGAAGGTGGGTCGATTCATAGGCTTGTCCTCCTTAACATTCAAACATCAGCCAAACACTTTGTGCCAGAATGCACTCAGCCCGTGCTTCTCGGGTTCAACCTCAGGCTCTGCCGGGGCGGGGTGCAGTTCGGGGCTGGTAAAGGCCCAGTCGAACAGCTCTGCCGCCTCCCGGAAGATATTCTGGGAGTTCGAGCCCAGAATGACCAGCCCATACGTATGGCCGTCCTGCTGGGCAAAGGTAACGAAGCACCGCCCGGCCTGAGTGGTGAAGCCGGTCTTCATGCCGTGGGCATAGCTGCGGTAATAGCCGCTGCCGGGCTGCAAAAGCTTATTGGTGGTCGTGACCGTCCGGGCCGGATGCACATTGGTGGCGGGCAGTTTATAGGACACCGTGTCCGCTATCTGGCGGTAGGTCGGGTTCGCATAGCAGGCCAGCGCAATCTTCACCATATCGCGGGCCGTGGAGTAGTTGCCGCCGTCGTAGAGGCCGTGGGGGCAGGTGAAATGGGTGGCCGTACAGCCCAGCTGACTGGCCCGGACGTTCATCTGGGCCGCGAAGGCGGCCAGACTACCGGAGGTATCGACGGCCAGCACGCTGGCTGCGTCGTTGGCACTGGGCAGGAGCATGGCGTACATCATATCAATGCGGCGCACCGCCTCGCCGGCCTGCAGGCCGATGGTGTGGCCCCGGTTGGCCCGGATGGACTGAAGTTCCGGTGTGAGGCTGGCCGGGATGGTGATACTGGCACTGAGGTCGGTGCCGCTTTCCAGCACGAGAAGGGCCGTCATCATCTTGGTCAGGCTGGCGACGCAGCGGGGAAGGTCGGGGTTCTGCTCCACGAGAACTTCGCCGGTGTCGGCATCGAAGAGGTAGATGGATTCCTGCGGGTAGGCGGCCTGAATGGGCATCGCGTAGACGGCGAAACCGGACAGTGCCGCTGTAGTCATGAATGCAGCGGTCAGGACCAGAGCCAGAAACCGCTGCGCAAAGGGATGAAACTGCATAAATTGATACTCCTTCGGAAGCCTGGGGGCTTCCTTGCTCCGACAATAAGAGCTATAATAAAGAATACCATAAATGAAGCAAAAGAGAAAGGTGGTTTTTCAACAATGATGCTCTCCTTTGGTGGAAAAATGCCCCGGGATGAGGGCGCTGTCTTTGTGGCGGCGAATGCGACGGTACTGGGCGACGTGACACTGGGCAGGGGCGTGAATATCTGGTACGGGGCTGTACTGCGGGCCGACGAGGGCGCACTGATACTGGGCGAGAACAGCAATGTGCAGGACAACGCCGTGCTCCACTGCGACCCTGGCGGGCAGGTCGTTCTGGGCAAAAACGTCACGGTAGGCCACAGCGCCATCGTCCACGGCTGCACGGTGGGGGACAACAGCCTCATCGGGATGCATGCCACCATCCTCAACCACGCCGTCGTGGGCAGAAACTGCATCATCGGGGCCGGGGCGCTGGTACCTGAAGGAATGGTCATCCCCGACAACTCGGTGGCGGTAGGCGTGCCTGCCCGGGTCATCAAGACCATCCGGGACGACCAGCTGGCCCACAACATCGAGAACGCAAAAGCTTATGTGGAGATGGGCCGTCAGCACGCGGCGCTGTGAAATACTACGTTGTATATTACGCTGAACCGCTTGTACCGCTGGCTTTTCTATGCTATCATCGAGTCAAAACAGGGCGCGTCCCGCCCGCACGGAGGTATGAAGAATGTCTGAGATGTTTTCCCGCCGAGTATTCCTGAGAGGTCTGGGCGTTGTGGCTGCGGCCGCTGCCCTGACGGCCTGCTCTTCCACCAATGAAGCTGTCAATCAGGCTTTGATCGAGGGCGCAGTTGGCGGCATCGTGGCAAAGGATTGCATACTTGGTACCAGCAGATTCCGGAGTGCCAGTTCCGACGTACCTATCTACTATGTCGGCGCTAAAATCGTCCTGACCAATGTCAGCTCCAAGTCCGTGACGCTCAGCGGCGATAATTTCGACACCGTACTGGACGGTACCCGCCTGACTCAGCCCAAATTCAGCGCACAGGATATTGGAGGTTCCGAAATCTGGCGCACTTATGACAACCTCACCATCAGGCCAGGTGAAGAGCGTACCATCGAGGTCGAATATGTCACCGACCAGCCAACCTATGAGAATTTGTGGAAAACCAGCCATTCTGCGAGCGTTGCTTTCACCTGCGGCGGCCAGCGCGTGACATATACCTTTGACACCGCCTCTCGTAAGCGCATCGTGAGCGACATCGAGACGCTGTAAGCAAAGCGCTGCATTTCCGCTCCAAAAATTTCACAGGCCGATTAACAAATCTTTCACAGGAAAGACATGATTTTGGCCGGTAATTCGGGTATACTATAGCTCACAAGGGTGCGGGGCCGCAACCGCCCCTTGCACATGATTCCTCCTCACACCAAAGCAATACCCCAAACAGCAAGGCCCCCTCTGGCGTCGCCGCAAGCGCCAGACGGGGGCCTTGTTGTATCTGGGAAACAGAACGCCCCCGCTCAGCACTTCCTGAGCAGGGGCGTTTTTGTGTATTTACATCATGCCGCGGAAGACAGCCTGTGCGATTTGGAAATACAAGATCAAGCTGCAGGCGTCCACGATGGTGGTGATGAAGGGGGTCGCCATGATGGCCGGGTCGGCGCCCAGCTTCTTGGCGGCCAGCGGCAGCATACCGCCCACCAGCTTTGCGAGGATGACGCTGAAGAACAGCGACACGCTGACGACCACTGCGTAGCCGATGACATTGTCATACTGGCCGGCGTAGAGGTAGGTGTACATCAGGTAGATGCGCAGGCCGTTGACGAGGCCCAGCACCGCGCCGACGATGGCGGAGACCCGCAGTTCCTTGCCCAGAACTTTGAGGAAGTCGCTGGGCTCCACCTCACCCAGAGCGAGGCCGCGGACCATCAGGGTGCTGATCTGGTTGCCGCAGTTGCCGGCAGTATCCATCAGCATGGGCATGAAGGAGACCAGCAGGGGCAGGCTGACGAAAGCCTCTTCGTAGTGGGTCGTGACCATGCCGGTGAAGGTTGCAGAGAGCATCAGGATGAGCAGCCAGGGGATACGCTGCTTGGCGTGGGTCCAGACGCTGGTGCCGAAGTAGGTGGTGGCATCGTCGTCGGGCAGAATAGCTGCCATCTTCTGCATATCCTCGGTGCTCTCATCGGTCAGGACGTCGATAGCGTCGTCGATGGTGATGATACCGACGAACATGCCCTCGTTGTCCAGAACAGGCATCGCGGTGAAGTCGTAGCGCTGCATCTCGCGGGCCACGAACTCCTGGTCATCCGTGACCTTCACGGTGACGACATTGTCGTCCATGATGTCCACGATGGGGGTAGAGGGGTCAGACAGCAGCAGGCTGCGGGCCGACACGACGCCCAGCAGGCGGTTGCGCTCCACCACATAGCAGGTGTAGACCGTCTCAGCGTTCTCACCCTGCTTACGGATAGCGGTGAAGGCGTCACTGACGGTCATATCCTGCCGCAGACGGACGTATTCGGGGGTCATCAGGCTGCCGGCAGAGCTCTCGGGGTAGTTCAGCAGCTTGTTCAGGCTCTCACGGGTCTGGCGGGACGACTTTTCCAGCACCCGCTTGACCACACCTGCGGGCATATCTTCCAGCAGGTCGGCGGCGTCGTCAAGGCTCATATCCTCGATGGCGCTCACCAGCTCGACGTCGGAGAAAGCATTCACGAGGTCGTCGCGGGCCTCATCGGACATATAGGCGAATGCTTCTGTTGCAACGTCCTTTTTCAGCAGACGGAACACCACGAGGCGGTTGTTCTCGTCCAGCTCTTCCAGCAGCTCGGCCAGGTCGGCAGGCTGCTCTTCCTCAGTCACTTCGCGCAGCTTGACGTACTGCTTTTTGACGAGCAGCTTGAGCAGACGGCTCTTGGTCAGCATCTCGGGGTTGGCCTTGACTTCTTCGTCGTTGGCCTCCTCTTTTTCGGCCTCGCGGACGTCCTGCTTGAGGTCTTCGGTGGCCTGCTCGTTCAGGTCTTCGGCCAGCTTCTGGCGCACCTCAGCGGGAATATCCGTGGGCAGTTCCTGCACCGGAAGAGCCTGTTCCTCTTCGCGCTCCGGGGTCTTCTTTTCTTCTTCCATTTGTGTTCCTCCTCTTTTCTGTCTCAGGAGGACACAGCCGCATCAACGCAAAAAGCGCCGCTCCTGCGCCGCAGACCCCGGGCCGCACTGCCCATCTGCACGCGCAAAGCTGCGCCTCTTTTGTACGGCAGCCGGACAGCGGATACTCCGCTGTTCAGCGTACAAAAAAGGCGAACGCAGCACCTTTCGCGGTCGTTCCGGCCGCATCATTCCATCGTCTTCGACTATGATCCGGGTCCATTGTCCTGCGTTCACCTCCACAAATTCGTTTTACTAAGTTTCTTAGCCTACAGGTTTATTATATCTCCACTCAAATGCCCGGTCAACCCTGTAAGGCGTCCATTTCCGGAATATTGACGCAGAAAAACGCACAGCGCCCTCCCCGGTGCTTGCGGCTTCACCGGAAAGGGCGCTGTGTTTGGATATTGCTTTGGTGTGAGGAGGAATCATGTACAAGGAATCGGTTGCGGCCCCGAATCCTCATGGCTGTAGTATAGCAGATTCCGCACCGGATTTCATGAAAAACCTATGAAGAAAGTGTAAAAGACACAAAAATACGCCCCGGACACTGTTTCCAGTGAGCGGGGCGCTAAAAACGGGATCCGTTTTTGACTGCGGCAAGATACCTGCAAGCAGGTCTTATGCAGCAGGCGGGGCAAGGTATCTGCGAACAGACCTTATGCTCCTGACACACGCGAAGTATGCTTTCAAGGACCCTCGCGGGCGCTTTGGTATTTCATGCTCTGCCCGCCCCGACGCGTTCGGAGGCGGGCAGAGAGTTGAAATCAGTTTGGAGTACAAAGCTCCAGTCTCTGCGTAGAAATAAGCCTGTTATTTCTTCTCTGGCCGGGGCCACAGTTTCGTACTGCTGCGTTGCGCAGTAATCGCCAGCACGGAGCAGCCGCCCTTTCGGGACTAAGGTGCCGCTGCGGCAAAATTCCAGCCAGAGTCAAAAGAACTTTGGTTTACTTGTACAGCTCGACCAGGCGGGTCAGATGCTCGTAACGGTCGTTTGCGACCTGCTCGTTGCGAGCGAACAGCTGCTTTGCACGCTCCGGGAATGCACGAGTCAGGCGGCTGTAACGAGTCTCGTTTGCCAGCAGTGCCTGATACTTCTCGGCATCCACAGCCTTGGAGGTCAGGGTGAAGGGGTTCTTGCCCTGAGCCTTGTTGGCCGGATTGAAGGTGAACAGGTTCCAGTAACCAGCCTCAACTGCCTTCTTCATCTCGTTCTGGCAGTTGGTCATGCCGCCCTTAACACCGTGCAGCTCGCAGGGAGCGTAGCCGATGATGAGGGAGGGGCCGGGATATGCCTCAGCCTCTGCGATAGCCTTGACAGCCTGGTTCATGTTAGCGCCCAGAGCGATCTGAGCAACATAGATGTAACCGTAGGTCATAGCGATCTCAGACAGGCTCTTCTTGCTGATCTCCTTACCAGCAGCAGCGAACTGGCAGACCTCGCCGATGTTGGAGGCCTTGGATGCCTGTCCGCCGGTGTTGGAGTACATCTCAGTATCGAAGACCATGACGTTGACATCCTCGCCGGAAGCCAGGACGTGGTCCAGACCGCCGAAGCCGATGTCGTATGCCCAGCCGTCACCACCGAAGATCCAGACGGACTTCTTGGCGATGAACTCCTTGCTCTTCAGGATCTCAGCGGACTCGGCGCAGCCAGCGGCAGCAGCCTTCTCCAGCTCAGCGATCAGAGCCTTAGCGGGGGCATCGTTAGCCTTGGTGTTGTTCTTGGTTGCCATGAACTCGTCAAAGGCAGCCTTCAGCTCAGCAGAAGCCTTGTCAGAACCAGCGACCTCAGCGATGCGCTTGATCAGGTTCTCACGGACGGTCTTCTGGCCCAGATACAGGCCCAGGCCGTGCTCTGCGTTATCCTCGAACAGGGAGTTGCACCATGCAGGACCGTGGCCGCTGTCCTTATTGACAGTGTACGGAGAGATGGAAGCAGTACCGCCCCAGATAGAGGAGCAGCCGGTGGCGTTGGAGATGTACATCTTCTCGCCGAACAGCTGGGTGATCAGACGTGCGTAAGAGGTCTCAGCACAGCCTGCGCAGGAGCCAGAGAACTCCAGCAGCGGCTGGTTGAACTGAGAGCCGATGACGGTGTCGTCTGCGAACTTAGAGGGCTTCTTGGAGATGTTGGCGACGCAGTAGTCGAAGACTGCCTGCTGATCGGCCTGAGATTCCTGAGGAACCATCTGGATAGCCTTGGTGGGGCAGACGGTGACACACTCGCCGCAGCCCATGCAGTCCAGAGGAGACACAGCCATAACGAACTTGTACTCGTTAGCGGGCTTGTTGTCGCGGCTCTTGGTCTGTGCGGGAGCTGCTGCCAGCTCGTCAGCGGTCAGCTGGAAGGGACGGATGGTTGCGTGAGAGCACACGAATGCGCACTGGTTGCAGCCAACACACTTGGAAGCATCCCACTCGGGGACGTTCACAGCGGTGCCGCGCTTCTCGTAAGCGGAAGCACCCTGCTCCCACTCGCCGTTTGCGTTAGCAACGAAAGCAGAGACAGGCAGGCTGTCGCCGTCCATACGAGCGATGGGCTCCATGACGTCGCGGATCTGCTTGACCAGCTCGGGACGGCCAGCCAGCTCCTTCGGAGCGGGATCGGCCTCGGGGTTGGACCAGGAAGCGGGGACGTCCACCTTGTGGATGGCGTCAACACCGGCATCGATGGCCTTCCAGTTCATCTCAACGACGTCCTGACCCTTCTTGCCGTAGCTCTTCTGAGCTGCCTGCTTCATGAAGTTGACGGCGTCCTCGATGGGCATAACGTCAGCCAGCTTGAAGAAAGCGGACTGCAGGATGGTATTGGTGCGCTTGCCCATACCGATCTCGATAGCCTTGTCGATAGCGTTGATGGTGTACAGCTGGATGTTGTTGTCAGCGATGTACTTCTTGGCCTCAGCGTTCAGGTGATGGCCCAGCTCCTCATCGTTCCACTGGCAGTTGATCATGAACACGCCGCCGGGCTTGACATCCTGGACCATCTTCATGCCCATGTGGATGTAAGCGGGGTTGTGGCAGGCCACGAAGTCAGCCTGGTTGATGTAGTAGGGGCTGCGGATGGGCTTGTCGCCGAAACGCAGGTGGCTGATGGTCACGCCGCCGGTCTTCTTGGAGTCATACTGGAAGTATGCCTGAACATACTTATCAGTGTGGTCGCCGATGATCTTGACGGAGTTCTTGTTAGCACCGACGGTACCGTCGCCGCCCAGACCCCAGAACTTGCACTCCTTGGTGCCAGCTGCTGCGGTGATGGGAGCGGGCTTGACCTCAGGCAGAGACAGGCCGGTGACATCATCGGTGATGCCGAGGGTGAAGCGCTCCTTCGGCTGATCCTTCTCCAGCTCCTTGAACAGAGCGAAGATGGAGGACGGGGGAGTGTCCTTGCTGCCCAGACCGTAACGGCCGCCGGTCAGGATGACATCATTCTTGCCAGCCTCACGCAGGGTAGCTGCGACATCCAGGTACAGGGGCTCGCCCAGAGAGCCGGGCTCCTTGGTGCGGTCCAGAACTGCGACCTTCTTAGCGGTAGCAGGCAGGACCTTCAGCAGAGCGGAGGACACCCAGGGACGGTACAGGCGGACCTTGATGATACCGACCTTCTCGCCCTTAGCGTTCAGGTAATCGATGACCTCGTCAGCAACGTCGCAGACAGAGCCCATAGCGATCATGACGCGATCGGCATCGGGTGCGCCGTAGTAGTTGAACAGGTCGTAGTTGGTGCCCAGCTTCTCGTTGATCTTGGCCATGTACTTCTCGACGACTGCGGGCAGTGCGTCGTAGACAGAGTTGCAGGCCTCACGATGCTGGAAGAACACGTCGCCGTTCTCGTGGGAACCGCGCATCTTGGGGTGCTCGGGGTTCAGAGCCTTTGCACGGAACTCCTCGACAGCCTTCATGTTGCACATTTCCTTCAGGTCGGCGTAGTCCCACTTCTCGATCTTCTGGTACTCGTGAGAAGTACGGAAGCCGTCGAAGAAGTTCAGGAAGGGAACCTTGCCCTCGATTGCTGCCAGATGGGCAACAGGGGACAGGTCCATGACTTCCTGCACGCTGCTCTCGACCAGCATTGCGAAGCCGGTCTGGCGGCATGCCATAACGTCGCTGTGATCACCGAAGATGTTCAGGGACTGGGTAGCAACGGTACGTGCAGAAACATCGAACACGCAGGGCAGCTGCTCAGCAGCGATCTTGTACATGTTGGGGATCATCAGCAGCAGGCCCTGAGAAGCGGTGAAGGTGGTGGTAACAGCACCTGCACCCAGAGAGCCGTGCACAGCGCCTGCAGCGCCTGCCTCAGACTCCATCTCGACGACCTTGACCTGGTTGCCGAAGATGTTCTTCTGGCCCTGAGCGGACCACTGGTCCACAGAGTCAGCCATCGGAGAAGAGGGGGTAATGGGGTAGATGGCAGCCACGTCCGTGTAGGCATATGCTACATGAGCGGCAGCGGTATTGCCATCCATGGTTTGCTTTGCTCTAGGCATTTTTCTTCCTCCATTCAGAATTTGGTACCTTCTGCGCGGGGCAAACGTCTTTTTACCGGAGCCGGAGAACTCCTTTGAAAAACGTATTGCTCAACTGATAAGCGCCGCACTTCGCCGGAGCCGGAGAACTCCACAAAAGCACACGCTCATCAAGGGCAATAGCCCTGCCCGGGGCCGGAGAACCCCATGAAGGCACTATTGCTCATCTAATATAATAGCAAATTCCGCCGGTAAAGGCAACGCAAACCGACTGTAAAAACACAACAAAAATTCAAGAAATTTTTTAGCGCTTTTTTACAGATGTGTTCTTTGCTGCATCCATGACGGTGTTATGCTCCAAAATCCAGTATCCATGAGGCTTTTTCTTACAAAATTCTAAATTTATAATTGACATTTGTACAGATTCTGCCGTAAACTTTATCTATAGTATCATGCGCTGCACAGCGCAGGGGAGGACAGGCACAAAACGATGGATGCTGCACATTTTGAAAAGACGCTCTCGAGCGAAGTTCTCTTTGAGGGCCGGGTGGTCACGCTGACCAAAGACGTGGCTCTGCTGGAAAACGGTGAGACTTCTATCCGGGAAGTGGTCCACCACCACGGCGGGGCCTGCATCGTACCGTATTTTGAGGACGGCACCCTCTGCATGGTGCGCCAGTTCCGCTACGCCATGCAGCAGGAGCTGTGGGAGCTGCCCGCCGGCAAGCTGGAAAAGGGCGAAGACCCCTTCGAAGCCGCCAAGCGGGAGCTGGGCGAAGAGTGCGGCCTGACCGCCGACCACTACACCCCGCTGGGCGAGTTCTACCCCACGGTGGGCTATGACACCGAGATCATCTATATGTGGGTGGCCACTGGCCTGCACACCACCCAGATGCATCTGGACGACGACGAGTTCCTGACGCCCGACCGCATCCCGCTGGCAAAAGCCTACGAGATGGTCATGAACGGCGAGATCAAGGACGGCAAGACCATCGCGGGCGTGCTCAAGCTCAAGGCGCTGGTGGACGAGGGCAGGCTGTGATACTCTACGAAGATACCGCCCTCGTGGTTCTGGACAAGCCCGCCGGGCTTTCCAGCGAGGACGGCGTACCCGCCGCCCTGCGGAAGCTCTGGGACAGGCCCGACTCCTATGTGGGCGTCATCCACCGGCTGGACACCGGCGTGTCGGGTCTGATGGTCTACGCGAAGACCCCGCAGGCAGCCGCCGCCCTCAGCCGGCAGGTGACGCAGAGCCAGCAGGTTTATGCCGAACAGGATGGCCGGGCCGAGCCTGACGCCGGCACACCGGCCGCGCCGCCTTTCGTGAAACAATACCGCGCCCTCATCGCAGGCGGGCCGGACGAAAAGCTGCCCGCCGAAGGCGTCCTGCGGGACTACTTATTCAAGGACAGCCGGAAAGGCCGTGTTTTTCCGGTGAGCCGTCCGCGCAAGGGCGTGAAGGAGGCTGTGCTGGAATATCGCATTTCTGCCTCCGCCCCGGACGGCAGCACCAGCCTTGCGGACATCACCCTCCACACCGGGCGCACCCACCAGATACGGGTGCAGTTCGCGTCCCGCCGCCACCCGCTCTGGGGCGATGGCAAATACGGCAGCCGCATCAAGGGAGACATTGCGCTTCAGAGCGCACGGCTCCGCTTCATCCATCCCGACACCGGAAAGGTAATGGACTTCCGCCTTCCGGTACCCGGGACATGGCCCGCTTGGGGCATCAGACAGGAAAACGACAATGGAACAACAGTATAAAACGGATTCTGAAATATACGCCGTCCTCGAGCGGGAGATCATCGATTTGACCCTCCGGCCCGGCTGTTCGCTGAGCGAAAACCCGCTCTGCACCCGCTTCGGCGCGCCCCGCTCCCTCATCCGGGTGGTGCTGCAGCGGTTACAGGAGAACGGGCTGGTGAAGATCGTGCCGTACAAAGGCACCACCGTCACCCGGCTGAACCGGGACATCGTGGACGAGCTGATCTATGAGCGCATCGCGGTAGAGGCCCGGGTCCTGCGGGACTTTGCGCCCCACTGCACACCGGAGCACCGCGCCCTCATCCGCCAGCGTGCCGCCGCCTACGACGAGCTGGCCAAGGCCGAAACGCTGGACTTCAACCGTCTCTACGAGGCTGACACCCGGCTCCACGAGACGTGGTTCTCTGCCATGGGCAAGATGTACCTCTGGCGCACCTTGCAGAACGCCCACGCCGACTACAGCCGCTTCCGGATGCTGGACACTCTGACCACCGGCGGGCTCGCCGAGGTGGTGGCCGACCATCACAACCTCATCGACGCCATCGAGCGGTGTGACCTCGCGGCCTTTGAGCCGCTGGTAGAACGCCACCTTTACGGCGGCATCCGCCGTCTGGGCTCCAAGCTCACCGAGGAATACGCCGATTATTTTGAATGATGTTCCACATGGAACGCAAAAGGCTGGTGTCCCTTTCCGTCTGATTTGACGGAGAGGTGGCACCAGCCTTTTTTACGTTATGATAAGTGATAGCTCAGTCTGTGAACATCTGCACCCAGTAGTGGGTATATTCCGTATTCGTCTTGTAGTAATAGCCTACACCGATTTTTTTAAACTGGGGTCTCAGAATATTCTCTCGATGCCCTGTGGATTCCATCCAGCCCTGCACCACTTTTTGAGGTGTTGTATACCCCGCAGCGATATTTTCACCGATATATGTTTTCGTTCCTCCCTGATCAAAATAGGCCGTACCACACTTTCTCCCATCCGGACGGGTATGCGAAAAACTCTCAGTGATCTCTTTTGCACGAACCTGTGCCGCGTTGGTCAGCATCGTATCGTCCATATCAAGCGGCCCTACACCAGCTTTTGCGCGCTCTTCATTCACGAGTCGAAGGACTTCTTTTCTGTACTCATCCAGATTTGGGACATTATTGTCCGGCTGTGGTTTTGTACCGCCAGAGCCATTATTCGTGGTACTATTGTTTGAATCATCTTTTCCTGTGCCGCTTTGTGCAGGGCCGACGCTCACACTACCACTGCACCCTGTCAGAACGCCACACGCCAAAAGAACCGCCGCCATACTCTTCAAAAATTCACGTCTTGTTTTCATTTTCGACTCCTTTCGTCTGAAATCGATATAGTTATTGCATCAAAAAGGCTGGTGCACCAACCTCTCCGTCATTGCTCCGCAATGCCACCTCTCCTGATAGAGGAGCTGTCGGGCGTAAGTGAGACTGAGAGGTTTACACCAGCCTTTTCACATTTTTTATTTTATTGGAGAATTATCAAACACTCAGAAGTTACTCTTCATCAGCTTGCCCGGAGAATTTAGGTGTACAGGTCCTTCCAAGTCTTCTTGCCGCCGTCCTTATACTTCTTCAGAATGCTGTTGAAGTCCATAAGGGATGCGTCAGCTTTCGCTTGGAAATCGACCTTCGTGGTTCTGAATTCTTCCATCACAGTAATCGGATTTCCTTCTTTGTCCATATCATAGCCCTGATTGAGGTCAACGATGTAGACCGGATAATGACCGCCATTGTAGCAGTAGATTTCAGCGCTCTTCCAAGTATGGCCCTGAGCTGTAGTCGTCGTTACGAAGCACTCAGCCGGATAGTTGTTCGAGCCGATCTTATAGTAGCCCTTCAGCGTTTCCGTCACGGTGCTGCCCGTGCCAGGATTCGTAATATCACCGGGATTCATGGGAAAACCACTCATATCGATTTCATAATAGGTTCCCGTTTTTTTATCGACCATCCACATTTTAATGCTGGATGTGCTGAAGCCATTGGTTGCATCTGCCAGCATGATCACATCATCATCTTCACTATAGAACTTCTTACCATTCGAAGATTCTGTCTCTTTTTCAACATTCGGATTGCCCTTGTAGGTGACGATTTTCTTTTCAGTGTAAGACTTCTCCTTCTGCGGCTCATAGTACTTTGCACGATTAGTGGAGTTATAATTGACCTTCTTTGCTTCCGTCATGCCGTACTCGTTCACACTTGCATCCGGCTTGGAGCTGGAAGACGAGCTAGACGAGCTGCTGGAACTCGAGCTGGAAGAACTGGAGCTACTGCTCGAGGAGCTGGAAGAAGAAGAGCTCGAAGAAGAGCTGCTGGAGCTAGAGCTGGAGCTGCTGGAAGAGCTGCTGCTCGAGCTGGAAGAATCGCTGCTGGAGCCGCCGCCGCCGCCGCCACCACCGCCGCAGGCGGTGAGCATCGAAACCGTCATAGCCGCAGCCAGTGCGACTGCCATTACCTTTTTTGCTAATCTCATGGTAAATTTCCTCCCACATTTTCAAAATCGACAGCGGAAATCCTCGTTCGGCCCCTCTGTTTCTCTAAATTTACCCCCCCCTGTATCGATTTGTCAAGTAGTTTTGATAAATTTGTGTTATTTAATAAAATCGTCCCTGAAATTGCATCAATTTGACAACAAACATCGTTTCAGTTTATCCCGGCATACAAGAACCCTGTTCAACAAAGAAGCGGCACATCCACCGCAAAGGAGAATGTGCCGCTTTTCTATATTTTTTCTCAGCCCATCATGCCGGAGATGAAGATTTCCAGACCGATGCCGATGAGGATGACGCCGCCGAGGACGGAGGCTTTGCCGGAGAGTTTGGTGCCGAACTTTTTGCCGATAGCAAGGCCGGCCTCGCAGATGAAGAAGGTGACGATTGCCACGATGAGGGAGCAGACCAGCGCCATGAACCAGCCGTACTCCGAGATGGTGAAGCCCACCGACAGCGCGTCAATGCTGGTGGCGACGCCCTGCATGAAGAGTGCGCCCGCGCTCAGCTCAGCGGCTTCCTCGGCCTCTTCGCCCTTGATGCCCTCGATGAGCATTTTACCGCCGATGTAGCCCAGCAGGATAAGGGCGATCCACGGGATGAACTTTTCAAACGAAGAGAACAGCTCCACGATGGTGTGGACGCAGACCCAGCCCGTCATGGGCATGACAGCCTGAAAGATGGCGAAGGTGCCTGCGATTTGGACGCCCCGGCGGCGGGACATCTGCGGGTCATGCAGACCGTTTGCCATCGAGACGGAAAACGCGTCCATGGCAAGGCCCACGCCCAGCAGGGCGCTGTTGAAGAAAAACAAAAAACTCCATTCCATAACGATGCCTCCTGATTTGACCGGAATTGGCGGGCAGACAAAAGACCCGGAATCGGCGCGCATTTCGCCAATTCCGGGTCGGATTTTTACAAACTGACTCCATGTGGAATGGGCGTGGTACTCGCACCAAAGCACATGAGTCTCGCAAATGAAAGCAAGCCAGACAGCCGCCCAGGCCGTCATTGTGTTGACTTGCTGCGCTGCCTGCAAAACAGCGCCTGCTACTCCCCCATGAGGATCTTTCTTGTTGTCCGGCTATAGTACCACACAAACAGCGGATTTGTCCAGTATAACCGTGATTTTTTGCAAAAAACCTGCGGGAGAGCACCGCAGAAAGCGTGTACTCCCCCGCAGGGTCAGTTTATGTGTGGAAATAAGGTTTATTCCTCGTCGCCGGTGTCAGCCTCGGGAGCTTCGGCGGCCGATGCCTCATCGGCTGCTTCCATCTCCGCCAGCTGCTCGGCAGTGGGCTCGTCCTCGGTATCGGCCTCGATGCTCTCGGTCTGTGCCTCGTCGTCGTGGTCGGTGCGGGCCAGCACCATCACCTTATCGTTCTCGCCCAGACGCATGACCCGGACACCGGAGCCGTAGCGGCTCTGGACGGGGATCTCGTTGGCGTGCAGACGGATGATGATGCCCTCCTGACTGCTCAGCAGCACATCGTCGATGTCGTCCACGATCTTGACGGCTGCGACCTTGTCCTTGGAGGCGTCGTAGTTGCGGATGCCCTTGCCGCCGCGGGCAGTGATGCGGTAGGTGTCGATGTCAGAGCGGCGGCCCTTGCCGTTTTCGGTGACGGTGAGCACCGTGCCGCCCTCGCGGCAGATGCAGACACCGACGACCTCGTCGCCCTCGGCCAGCTTGATCGCGCGGACGCCGTGGCCGCTGCGGCCCATCGGGCGGGCATCGGCCTCGTTGAAGCGGATGGCCTGACCGTTGCGGGTAGCCACGATGAGCATATCATTGCCGGTGGTCAGGCGGGTCCATGCCAGCGCGTCGCCCTCGTTGAGCGCAATGCCGATGAGGCCCGTCTTGCGGATGTTGGCGTACTGCTCCAGCGGGGTGCGCTTGATGAGACCCTGCTTGGTGACCATGGTGACGAAACCGCCCTTGTTGTCCTCGTCCTTGGGGTAGCAGAGCATGTTGGTAACCTTTTCGCCCTCGGCCAGCTGCAGCAGGTTGACGATGTTGCTGCCCTTGCTGGTGCGGCTGCCCTCGGCGATGGTGTAACCCTTGATGCGGAAGAGGCGGCCCTTGTCGGTAACGAACAGGACATAATCATGGGTAGAGCCCACGAACATCTCCTGCACGATGTCCTCTTCCTTCCGGGTCATGCCGGAAATGCCGCGGCCTCCGCGCTTCTGGGCCTGATAGGTGGCCTTGAGCTGGCGCTTGATATAGCCGGCCTCGGTGAGGGTGTAGACGCACTGCTCCTCAGCGATGAGGTCTTCGATGTCCACTTCGCCGGTAACGGACTGTATCTCAGTGCGGCGCTCGTCGCCGAAGCGCTTCTTCATGTCCAGCAGCTCGTTCTTGACGATCTCCAGAACACGGGCGTCGTTGGCGAGGATGTCCTCCCAATCCTTGATTTTTGCCTGCAAGCCGGACAGCTCTTCCTCGATCTTGAGGATCTCGAGACCAGCCAGACGGCCCAGCTGCAATTTCACGATAGCGTCGGCCTGCGGGTCATCGAAGCCGAACTGCTCCATGATAGCGGCCTTTGCCTCGGCCATGCCGCCCTTGCAGGCACGGATGGTAGCGATGAGCTCATCCACGATGTCGGTGGCCTTCTTCAGACCCTCGAGGATGTGGGCGCGCTCCTTGGCCTTCTTCAAATCATACTGAGTGCGGCGGCGGACGACTTCATCCTGGAACTCGACGTACTTCTGTATCATCTGTTTCAGGGTCATGACCTTCGGCACCTTGTGGTCGATGGCCAGCATGATGACGCCCACGGTATCCTGCAGCTGGGTGTACTGGTACAGCTGGTTCAGGATGACCTGCGCGTTGGCGTCCTTGCGGATGTCCACCACGATGCGCATACCCTTGCGGTTGGTCTCATCGTTCAGGCCGGTGATGCCCTCGATGCGCTTTTCCTTCACGAGGTCGGCCATGTTCTCGATGAGACGGGCCTTGTTGACCATATACGGAATTTCCGTAATGATGATCTGGGTACGGCCATTCTTGGTCTCTTCGATGGTAGCACGGCCCCGCAGAGTAATTTTGCCGCGGCCGGTGGCGTAGGCGGCGCGGATGCCGCTTCGGCCCATGATGATACCGGCAGTGGGGAAGTCCGGTCCCTTGATGTGCTCCATCAGGCCGGGCAGGTCGATGTCGGGGTTCTCGATATAGGCCACGCAGCCGTCGATGACCTCACTGAGGTTGTGGGGCGGGATGTTGGTGGCCATACCGACGGCGATGCCCTGACTGCCGTTGACCAGCAGGTTGGGGAAGCGGCAGGGCAGGACGCTGGGCTCTTTCTTCGTCTCGTCGAAGTTGGGGTCCCAGTTGATGGTGTCTTTGTCGATGTCGGTCAGCATCTCGACCGCCATGCGGCTCATGCGGGCCTCGGTGTAACGGTAAGCAGCCGGGGGGTCGCCATCGACCGAGCCGAAGTTACCCTGACCATCCACCAGCGGGTAGCGCAGGGAGAAATCCTGTGCCAGACGAACCATGGCGTCGTAGACGGAGGCGTCGCCGTGGGGGTGGTAAGAGCCCAGCACCGCACCGACGGTATCTGCCGACTTGCGGTAGGGATGGCTGGGGTCATTGCCGCGTTCGTGCATGGTGTAGAGGATGCGGCGGTGGACGGGCTTCAGGCCGTCACGCACATCCGGCAGGGCGCGGGCCACGATGACCGACATGGAGTAATCCAGAAACGCCGTCTCGATCTCCTTCTTGACGTCCCGGATGATCATCTTGGTACCGCTGCCCGGTATCATCACATAATCTTCTTCCATTGTTTCCTCCAATTACACGTCGAGCTTTGCGTACTGGGCGTTGGTCTCGATAAAGCGGCGGCGGGGCTCCACCTGATCGCCCATCAGGATGGTGAACGCCTCATCGGCCTTCTCGGCATCCTCGATGGTGATGCGGACGATGACGCGGTTCTCGGGGTTCATGGTGGTCTCCCAGAGCTGCTCCGGGTTCATCTCGCCAAGGCCCTTATAGCGGTTTATCTTCGCGCCGGGCATCTCCTGCGAGAGCAGGGCCATTTCGGCGTCGTTGTAAGCGTATTTGATGGTGCTGCCCTTCTGCACCTTGAACAGCGGGGGCTGTGCCACATAGACATGGCCCTGCTCGATGAGGGGGCGCATATAGCGGAAGAAGAAGGTGAGCATCAGGGTGCAGATGTGAGAACCATCGACATCGGCATCTGCCATGATGAACACTTTGTCATACCGCAGCTTGGAAATATCGAACTCGTCGCCGATGCCGCAGCCCAGTGCCAGCACGACAGGCATCAGCTTGTCGTTGCCGTAGATACGGTCGGCGCGGGCCTTTTCGACGTTGAGCATCTTGCCCCACAGGGGGAGGATGGCCTGAATGGCCGAGTCACGGCCCATCTTGGCCGAGCCGCCTGCAGAATCACCCTCGACGATGAAGATCTCAGTGCGGGTGGGGTCTTTTTCGCGGCAGTCTGCCAGCTTGCCGGGCATCCGGCTGGTCTCGAGGGCGCTCTTGCGGCGCACCAGCTCACGGGCCTTCTTGGCGGCAGCGCGGGCGCGGGCGGCCTGGGTGGCCTTTTCGAAGATAGCCTTGGCCACGCCGGGGTTCTCCTCGAAGAACTCCATCAGCTTGGAGTAGACCATGTTGGAGACGAGGGTCCGAATTTCCGTATTGCCCAGCTTTGCCTTGGTCTGGCCCTCGAACTCGGCCTCCTGCAGCTTGACGGAGATAACGCAGATGAGGCCCTCACGGACGTCAGCGCCGGAAAGGTTCTCGTCCTTGTCCTTCAGCAGACCGTGGCTGCGGCCATAATCGTTGAATACTCGGGTGAGGCTGCTGCGGAAGCCCTCTTCGTGGGTGCCGCCGTCGGGGGTGTTGACGTTGTTGGCGAAGCTCAGCAGCAGCTCATTGTAGCTGGAATTATACTGCAAGGCGATTTCTGCCATGCCCCGGTCGGTCTGACCCTTGAGATAGATGACGTTGGGGTGGAGCACCTCGAGGTCGCGCTTCTCGCCCAGATAGGTGACGAAGCTCTTGATGCCGCCCTCGTAGCACATGACCTCGGTGCGGTAGGTGGGCTCGCCCTCCTTGCCGTCCTCGAGGACGGGGGTGTAGAGTTCGCGCTCGTCGGTCAAGGTGATCTTGACACCGGCGTTCAGGAAGCTCTCTTCCCGCAGGCGCTTTTCCAGCGTTTCGAAGTTGTAGACGGTGGTGTCCTTGAACATCTCCGGGTCGGGCTTGAAGGTGACGCGGGTGCCGGTGACACTGGGGTCCACGGTGCCGATGCACTTCAGCGGGCCGTCCGGGTCGCCGCGGCGGAAGGTCTGCTCGTACTCGCGGCCGTCGCGGCGGACGTTGACGGTCAGCCACTCCGAGCAGGCGTTGACGACGGACGCGCCGACGCCGTGCAGGCCGCCGGCCACCTTGTAGCCGGAGTTCTCGCCGCCGAACTTGCCGCCGGCGTGGAGGATGGTATAGACGACGGTGACGGCAGGCAGACCGGTATCAGCCTGGATGTCCACGGGGATGCCGCGGCCATTGTCCGTGACCTGAATGATGTCGCCCTTCAGGATCTTGACCTCGATGTGGTCGCAGTAACCGGCCAGAGCCTCGTCGATGGCGTTGTCCACGATCTCGTACACCAGATGGTGCAGGCCGCGCTCGCCGGTGGAGCCGATATACATACCGGGGCGCTTGCGCACTGCCTCCAGACCTTTCAGGACTTGGATCTCGCTGGCGTTGTATTCATGGTCCGTCGCAGTTTCTGCGTTGGTACTGGTAATGATTTCCTCTGCCATTTCCTTTCTCCCTTTTGTTTTGTTTCGTTTTTTCGTTACTATTTGTAAAAGCGATCAATCGCTGGTTGGCTTATTCCAGTTTCATCTCCGTGCGCCGTTTGAGCGCAGCCGACGACAGCTCCGAGAGATAAATCGTATCCACCGGCGAATCTGCCAGCACATAGCTCTGGGGCAGCTCATCGGACAGACTCACCACCGCCCCGTTTTTCTGGGCGTAGTTCAGAAACTCCCGCCCCCGGGGTGAGATAGTCGTCGTTTCCAGATTGAAGATGCCGATGATGTCCCGGTCGTTCAGGACATAATCGCGGCCAAGGTGTACATACATTGCATCACACTTTCGTCAGCACGCCGCCGTTCATCCGGTAGACCTCGCCGTCCGTTTTGAGGAAAGCGGTGTCGTCGCAGCTGGTCACGAAGGTCTGCTTTTCCCGCATCCGGGTGAGCAGATACTGCTTGCGGCCATCGTCCAGCTCGCTGAGTACGTCGTCCAGCAGCATCACCGGGTGTTCGCCCGTGATGGAGGCAGCTGCGGCGGCTTCGGCCATTTTAAGGCTGAGCACGACGCTCCGCTGCTGTCCCTGACTCGCATACACTTTTGCAGGCTGACCATCCAGAAGAAGGTCTAAATCTTCCCGGTGAGGGCCGCAGAGGCTCTGCCCGGCCCGCAGCTCTTCGGGCATTTTCTGCCGCAGAAGCTGGGCCAGACCGCCCGGCTCGAACTGAGCCGCATACCGCAGACTCAGTGTTTCCGCCCCGCGGGAAAGCTCCTCATAGTTGGCACAGGCCAGCGGGGAGAGAGCGGCGAGATAGGCTCTGCGCCGCTGCTGGATGGCCTCGCCCTGCTGGGCAAGCTCCACATTCAGCACTTCTAATAAGGCCCGCTTTTCAGCATAAGGCCGCTCAATGCCATTGGAAGAGCGCCGAAGCAGCGCGTTTTTCTGCTGCAAAGCCCGGACATAGCGGCGGTAGAGGGTCAGGTAGCCGGGGTAGAGCTGGCAGAGGGCAGCGTCCAGAAATTTCCGCCGCCCTTCCGGCGCGCCCTTCACGAGACTCAGGTGTCCGGGATCGAAAACCACCGCCGGAAAGCTGCCCGCAAGGCTGGCCGCCCGCTTGACTGCGCCCCCGTTCACCGAGACTGTCCGGCCCGGGCGGGGAGAGTCCGGCGCACCCACCGTCAGGCGGACGCGGTTCGGCTCTTCCTTTTCCTGCTCTTCCTGCTGTGCGCGGAGGGTGGACGCTTTGAGCACGGCGAAGGGTTCGCCCCGGCGCACCAGCTCTGCGTCCTTGCCGCCCCGGAAGCTCTTGCCGCCGGTAAGCAGCCAGATGGCTTCCAGGAGGTTCGTCTTGCCCTGGCCGTTGTTGCCGCAGATGACAGTCAGCTCCCGGCCCGGCGTCAGGCTGGCCGAGGCGATGTTCCGGTAATTTTCGACTTCGAGAGAGAGCAGCCGCATCAGCCGCCCATCCCGATCTCGATGGTCTGGCCGTCCAGCTCTACGGTGTCGCCCGGGCGGCACTTCTTGCCGCGCATGGTGCAGACTTCGCCGTTGACCTTCACGGCCCCGCCCTGAACGAGCTCCTTGGCTTCGCCGCCGGTCTCGCACAGGCCCGCATATTTCAGCAGGGCGTCCAGCTTGATAAATTCGGTATGGATGAGGATCTTTTGCATTTTATTACGCCTCTCAGTCGTTTTTGAAGCGGACGGGCAGGACCAGATACAGGAAGTCATTGCCCTCCACCGGCAGTACTTTCACCGGGCTCAGCGGGCCGCTGATCTCCATCCGCACTTTCTCGGTGCGGGCATTGCGCAGCGCGTCCAACAGGTAGCGGTTGTTGAAGCCGATCTCCACCTCGTCACCCTCGCACTCGGCATTGAACTCATCGACGACGCGGCCCAGATTGGTCTGGCAGCGGACGACGACTTTACCCTCTGTAAAAGTGATGCGGAGGGGATTTTTTAAACGCTCTGTAATAATCAGAGAGGCGCGCTCGATGGTCTCGATGAACTCCTTGGTGTCGATGGTCACCCGGGTGCGGCTGCCTGCCGGAATGACATTGTGATAGTTGAGGAACTCGCCCTCAATGAGGCGGCTCATGATGGTGTAGCCAGCGGTCATGAACACGACGTAGCGGCGGTTGGCACAGATGTGGACCGGTTCTTCGTCGTCGTTGGGCAGCAGATGAGACACTTCGGTCATGGTCTTGCTGGGGACGATGATGCGGATGTCCTTGACGGCAGTGACGGGCCGTTCCACAATGGCCAGACGGTAGCCGTCCAGGGCAACGATGGTCATTTTATCCGGCTCTATCTCAAAAAGTTCACCGGTATGCGCAGGTTTTTTCTCATCCTGGCTGACAGCGTAGAGGGTGCGGTCGATCATATCGCGGAGCACGCCGGTCTTGATGGTCAGGGTCTCCTCGGCGCCGGTGTTGGGCAGCTCGGGGAAATCGGTGGCCGACATGGACTGGATCTCGAACTGTGCCACGCCGCTCTGGATGGTGGTTTTGCCATTATCGGCAGACTGGATCGTGATCTGACCTGCCGGCATCCGGCTGATCATGCTGCTGAGCAGCTTGGCATTCAGCACGATCTCACCGGGTTCTTTGACATTGGCTTCGATGGTGGTCACGATGCCCATTTCGAGGTCGTAGCCGGTGAGGGTCAGCTGGAAGCCTTCTGCCTTCAGTAAAATGCCCTCCAGTACCGGGATGGTAGAGCGCAGAGTGACTGCTTTGGATACGCCGTCAATGGCTGCACTCAGAAGAGTTTTGTCGCAGATGATGTTCAAATCTTCTTCTCTCCTTTTTTGCGTCTGTTTTGCTGTCGTTCCTCATGGAATCCGATGCAAAAACCTGTTTTCTTTATTGAACTTGTTGTAGTAATCGTAGTAGGGGGTGGGGAAGATGTGGAAAACTCTGCAAACCCTTGCCGGGATGCGGGGATTTGGTTTTCCACGGAGATGTTGAGGAACTGTGAATGGAATGTTGAATCGGGGAGAGCGGTGGTTCTTTCCACATCCGCTGTGAAAAACGGAAGTTGAATGTTGAAAACCATGTGGAAAGAGTGGAAAGTTTCGGCCTTTCACCACAATATCTAGGTCTATTTTCCCCTTTTTGTTCCTCTTTCTCCCCATATTTTGGGGTTTGACCCCTGAATGAGTATGACTTTTACACCGGCTCCGGTGCGTTAAGCCTTCACATTCTTGATGATGTCGCTCACCGTCTCCCGCAGGTGCTGGTCATTCTTCATGTCCCGCTCCATGGTCTTGAGGGAGTAGACGATGGTGGAATGGTCACGACCCGAGAACTCCCGGCCGATCTCCTCCATGCTCATGCCGGTGACCTCGCGCAGGATGTAGATGGCCACACGGCGGGCGGAGGCCACATTGGCGTTCCGCTTGGTGCCGCGGATGTCGGCAGGGGAGACGTTGAAGGTGCGGGATACCTCGCCCACGATCTTCTCGATGGTGACAGGCACGGGCTGGGTCTCGTTGAGGATGTCCTTGATGGCATTCTGTGCCACGCTGATGACCGGCTGGATGCCCTCGAGCATATAGTAGGCATTGAGCTTTTTGACCGCGCCTTCCAGCTGGCGGATGTTATTTTTCAGATGGTTGGCGATGAACTCGGCCACGTCCTCGGGCAGATCGAGGTGGAGAAGCTCTGCCTTGCGCTTGACGATGGCCACGCGGGTCTCGAAATCCGGCGGCTGGACGTCGGCGGTCAGGCCCCACTCGAAGCGGGTGCGCAGACGCTCTTCCAGACTCTTGATCTCCTTGGCCGGGCGGTCGGATGCGATGACGATCTGCTTGTGGGCATCGTGGAGGGAGTTGAAGGTATGGAAGAATTCTTCCTGGGTGGACTCCTTGCCCGCGATGAACTGGATGTCGTCCACCAGCAGCAGGTCGGCCACGCGGTACTTCATCCGGAAGTCCTCGGTGCTGCCGGCGCGGATGGCCGCAATCAGCTCGTTGGTGAACTGCTCACAGGTGACATACATGATGACGAAGTCGGGGTGGGTGCGCTTGATCTCGGTCTGGATGGCCGTCAGCAGATGGGTCTTGCCGAGGCCCGAGCCGCCGTAGATGAACAACGGGTTGTAAGCACCGGAGGGGTTGGCCGCAACAGCCTGCGCCGCAGCAAACGCAAACTGGTTGGATGGGCCTTTGATGAAGTTCTCGAAGGTGAATTCATAGTTGCCCTGCGGGGAGGCGGGGTTCGCCTCGTACTGCTGGGCCAGCACCACTTCGTGGGGCGGTGTGCTGGGGACGACGAGGGTGATGTCCACGTCAAAGCCCAGCACTGTTTTGAAGGCCTCTTTGAGCAGGCCGAGATAACGGTCCGTCACGATCTTGCAGATGAAGTCGTTGCGCACCGAGAGGGTGATATGGCTGGAGTCCTCAAAGCTGATAGGCTCCAACCCGTCGATATAGAGATTATACGTCGGCTCCGCCATCTGCGCCTTGCAGTAGCTCTGGGCAGCCTCTAAAACGTCCTTGAAAGAATCCATAGTACATCCACTCCATTGAAGTTTTCAACAATGCTGCTGATACCAGGTTAGTATACCACAAAAATCCCCCTGCGTCTATATTATATAAGGTAATTTATAATACATAAAAAAGACATACCTGCGTCTGGGAAACGGCCTTGTGTCCAAGGCGGAGAAAAGCCACAAGATATTGTGGATAAAAAGTTTTCCACGGGAAATGGGTGAAAAAGTTGAAAGTTTCTCCACAGAGGTTTTTCAAAAAAGTTTGAAGGAAAGCGAAAAAAATGCTTGACAGAAGGCCATAGTGTGCGATATACTGTTGAATTGCAAGCCTGTCCCCATTTTGGGACCAGAATAGACCCCATACCGGGGACGAGTTTTTACGGAGGAAATACACCATGAAGAGAACTTTTCAGCCCAAGAAGCGTCAGCGCAAGGAAGTTCATGGCTTCCTGACCCGCATGAGCACCAAGAACGGCCGCAAGGTCATCAACGCACGCCGTGCTAAGGGCCGCAAGAGCCTGACCGTCTGATCCTGAGCAGTATGCATCAGGTCCGGCGCAGAATGGAATATGCGCAAAAAGGCCGCTGATATTGGATTGGCGGTCTTATTTTTTTACCCGGCATTCGGGGAAAAAGGCCGGAAAGCTGCGGTGAATAGTCGCATTGCCTAAAAAAACTGTCAAAGATTTGGCAGAGAAAACGCCCGGATGAGCTTTTCATGTCGGCGTTTTTTTGCTATACTGAACACTGAGCATTGCTTTTTTCCGGGCGGTGCTCCCACATCACCTGAAGGGAGGCGCACAGGATGCGCTATCGTCCCATCCGCCGCAACGGCGAGTTTGGCCGCGTGTATGCCCGCGGCAAGTCCTATGTCAACCAGGCGCTGGTGCTCTACGTGCTCAAAACGCGGAGCAAGCGCACCCGGGTGGGCCTGACGGCCACCAAAAAGATCGGCCACGCCGTGCAGCGCAACCGCGCCCGCCGTGTTATGAAGGCCGCCATCGACGAGCATCTCGACTACAACATCGGCGGCTACGACCTCGTTTTCGTGGCCCGTGGCATGACCCCCCGGCTCAAGAGCTGGCAGCTCAGCGCCATCGTGGCAAAGCTCTTCGCCCAGGCCGGCCTGCCGGATAAGGCAAAACAGCCGGGCGCAAAGCCCCCAGCCACCCTGCCGCCGGTCCGGAAGCCCGAGGCGTGAGCATCTTTCAGAAAGCCCTCTGCGGGCTCATCCGGCTCTACCAGAAGTTCATCAGCCCGGGGCTGGGGCGGAACTGCCGCTTTTCGCCCTCCTGCAGCCAGTACGGCATCGAGGCCATCCGCACCCACGGCTGCGTCAAAGGGCTGCTGCTGACGGCGTGGCGCATCGCCCGGTGCAATCCGCTGGGCCGCTGGGGCTACGACCCCGTACCGGAAAAGGGCCGCTGGAAAAATCCGGCCCGGCATCTCTCGGCCTCGGCTCTGTTTTCCACCAGACACGAAAAATAAGTGGAAAACCTCTTCGTCGATGCTCTTTGAAAGAGCGCTGAAGCGGGGAAGACCTCTCCGTCACGGCTTCGCCGTGCCACCTCCCCTGGCGAGGGGAGGCTGAGAGGAAAAGCTATTATAATTGCTTCTTGTGACGTGCTGAACTGTGGGCGGCGTGTCCTACGATAAAAATAACCGTCCCGCACCACAGGCGGGGCAGAATGGACAGAGACATGAATATTTTGTACATCCTCGGTGTACCTCTCGGCTATGTGATGGAGTGGATCTACAACCTCATCCCGAACTACG
>ENA-OWZN01000007-OWZN01000007.1-human-gut-metagenome-genome-assembly--contig:-NODE-7-length-125346-cov-20.5098_pt1 | contig 125346 bp, 125 predicted proteins | sample MGYA00249255_ERZ652105 | MGnify/ENA primary metagenome ERZ652105 (study PRJEB26925, sample SAMN05827155) | human gut metagenome | biome: ENVO:2100002; feature: ENVO:00000062; material: ENVO:00002003...
TGAAGCAGACGAATGAACGGCTTTGTGCGCTGGCACAGAAAGGCGATGCTGCCGCACTGGACAGCCTGATCGACAACAACAAGTCCTTTATCGGCAAGGTGGCGAATGACCTTTTCCGCAGCATGAATCTGGCACAGGCTGGCCTGAACCTTGACACGGACGATTTGAAACAGGCAGGGAATCTGGGCTTGTGGAAGGCCGTGCCAAAGTTCGATGCAGCGCGCGGCATGAAGTTCCTGACCTACGCAGCTCCGGCCATCCGCAACGCCATGATGGACATGGTGCGGGATGCCTTTGCTGCTTTTGAGCAGCGGATGGTGACAGAGGACAAGGACGGTATCTGCTACCAGCGTGTTTCGCTGGATGATGTTCTGCCGGGAGAGGAACAACTACGGCGCATCGAAGCCATAGCCGACCCCTACGCCATGCAGCCGCAGAGTATTATGGAAGAACAGGAATCGCGCCGGGAACTGTACGATGCTCTGAAACGGCTGAGCCAGCGGGAGCAGACCTATCTTCTGTACCGCTATGGCTTCACCGATGGCGAGGAGCATCCTCTGATCGGCACGGCGATATACTTTCACCTGACAAAAGGCCGCGCAAAAAAGACGGAGGAACAGGCCATGGATAACCTTTGGCTGGAACTGCCGTGGTGGTTTATCTGAATGAAAAGAAAAAATCGTGATTGTGCTACAAGCTTTATGGGAATTTATGTGCAACTATACGATTTTGAGAAATTTTGTAGACGGATGAAACAAAATAGGATTAAATCTAAGTATCTAAGGAACGTTGATTTCACGGAGCCGCTGATTACCGACTGTAGGATTTGAGGAGGATGCCGTTTTATGAAAATTACACGAGATAAAATGTTTTTTTCAAAAGATCTTATTCATACAATGGCATATGTCGGAATGTTCGTGGCGGCAATTATATCGGTTGGAGCGTGTAAGTCTGGTATTTGGGTGGCTGCGATATTAGCATGGATTGTAGCAGGTATAATTATCGGATTGGCGATTATTTCTGACTATAAAAAGGCAGAACTTTTGAAAAATGGAACAAGAATCATCGGAAAGGTTACAGCAACAAAACGGGTACATATAAAATTTCATATGAGTACCTACCACCTTGCCGATGAGGATGTAATCTATCCATATGTGGTACATTATCAGTATAAAGTTAAAGGTGAAACCTATAATGGCAAGTCGCAGTGGTTTTGGTTCAATCCATGTATTCCGAAAGGGGCACCAATAAAAATTCTAGTAGACCCAAAGAATCCGGCCCGAAGTACAGTTCTCAAACCAGAAAGCTAAAGATAGCTTTCAATCGAGGTAAAACAAAAAATTTGTCCTTATAGCGTGTTTATTTAAAAGAAGATTGCGATTGTGCTACAAGTTTTCTGGAAATTTATGTGCAACCATACGATTTTGAAAAAATTGTGGACAGATGAAATAAATCAGGCTTGAAGTTCGTTATTTAAACAGAAAAGTTAATAATTATGGTATGATAAAATGCGATAACAAATAAATCGACAAAAATAGATTGAATAAAGGAGAAGAATGCTATGAAAAAAGTAATTTACCTGTTTGTGCTATGCATGGTTTTGGGGTTAGCTGGATGTGGGCAATCTCAGGAAAATAAAGAATCATCGACTGAAAGCACTTCAGTACAAGTAGAAAACAAAAATGTTAGTGATATAGTATCAAACGAGCATTTAACCAATAATGATACTGCGAATTTTCAAATGCCAGAGGAAGGCTATTATAGTAATGATTTTGATGAAATTCTGAATATCACTAAAGAAGATGATGGCACATATAGGATCGAGTATAGCGTTACCCATTTGCTTTATGTCGAAAACGCGATTGGAACTTACGATTCTGAAACAGGGATTCTTAGCTTTAGCGGCAAAGACGACAGAGGAAATGATATAAAAGCAGAAATTGAAAATAAGGGAGATCATCTGGAAGTCACAGTAACTCAGAGCAACTATGAAGATATTATCGGGACGAAGCAGGAATTTTTTCAAGCAGATGAGTAAGAACAAATAGGCGACAAAAGTTGTGGAAAAACTTGATAACTATTAACAAACCGATAGCCCTCTATTTGCAATGATCGCAAGTAGAGGGCTGTTGGTCTGTTTGGAATATTCTAATTAAAGGTCAATCTTCTAATCTGCCATGGTCGCGGCCGAGCGAGAGATAATGTTCAATCTCACCACTCAGCACAAGCTGGGCGTACTCCAATGGCTTATTGTAGAGCAGCCAGTCCAGTTCTGCCCGCTGTGCCGGGGTGTTGCCGTACTCGTCCTCAATGGCAATGCAGTCGATGGCAACAGCAGAGCCGTCCGCAAACTGGGCTTCCACCCGGTTGGTGTCCATATTGTAGTGGCAAGAAAGCAGTTTGTTCATAGTCGTGTCCTCCATGACTTGATTTTGATGTTCGGCCACTCAAACCAATGCCGTCAAGCCGGTGGGGGATAGAGCGATTTTATTTGTCGGGGAGTAAGTGCACGGTTTCTGCACGGATTTTGCACGGTTTCAAAACGTGCAAAGGGTGCAAATCGTTGCAAAATCGGACAAAGGGTGCAGAAATTACCGGGTAAAAAATCACATTGCTTTGATTAAAAATAACGATGACTCGAAACTTCCATAAATTGAGACGAACCGGCGGCTTGCTCTCTTAATCAGTGGGCCCAGGGTTCGAGTCCCTGGAGGTGCACCACAACAACAAAATCCGAACTTTTTTCCAATAGGAGAAGGGTTCGGATTTTTTGTATTCTTCGGAAAACAGAACGAATCCCTTGCTTCCATCGAAAAGCGTCCTAGACCTTATCATAAGAAAGCACGACAGATCACTGTAAGAGTGCCGTAAGGCAGAAAGGACACAAACATGAAGTACGATGAAAGAGCCTGCAAGTTCAACATGGACACCGGCTGTGTGGAGTTGACTCTCCAAGATGGGAGAAAAATTTTTATTGACTCCATTGGGGTCGAGGATGCGCTGGACGTGACCATGGCGCAGAGGTCGGAGTTGGATTATCTCGTCTACAATGACCCGCTGGGCTATGCGGATTTGATCCTGAACGGAGACCCGGAGGAATATTTGAGGAATGTGACTGGGAGCCACGGATTAGAAGATTGATTTTCCCATAAAACCGCCATTGACAAAAACTGCCGCTCACCTGCGTAACGGAACGCAGGTGGGCGGCGTTTTGCGCTATCGGCTCAGAGACTGTCGGATTTACAACTTATGCAAGGCTTTCGATGATCTCTGCGCTTTTTTCAATGCCGATAACCCCGCTATCCAGCGCAATATGATAGTTGGCGGCATTGCCCCAGTTCATATCGGTGTAGAAGCGGTAGTAGGCGGCGCGGCGCTTGTCCTTCTCCTTCAGCCGAGCTTCGGGAGATTTCTCCCGTTCCCCATAGACCTGCACGATGCGGTCTGCCCGGAACTTCATGTCCGCGTGGACAAAGACCTTCAAACAGTCGGTGCGGTCCTGCAGGATAAAATCGGCGCAGCGTCCCACAATGACGCAGGGCTCTTTTTCTGCCAGTTCCCGGATGATCCGGTATTGCAGCTTCCAGAGCAGGTCCTCGTTGGTGGGGCCGAAGCTGCGGTTGGTAAAGGCAGAAGCGAGGAAGCCGCCGGGGGTGTACTCTCCGGCCTCCTTGACGTAGTTTTCGTCAAAGCCGCTTTCGGCAGCCAGTTTCTGAATCAGTTCGGCATCGTAGCACCGGATGCCCAGATGCTCTGCCACCAGCTTGCCGATGGTTCTGCCGCCGCTGCCAAACTCGCGGCTGATGGTGATGATGCGTTTTTCCATTAGACTTCTCCTTTCTGGTTCAGTTCACGGTAGGTTTTGCAGATCAGATAGCCTGCGATCAGGAAGGTGAGGATATCCGACATGGGCATAGAGTACAGCACGCCGTCCAGCCCGAAGAACCGGGGCAGCAACAGGGCAAAGCCCACGCCGAACACCACCTCACGCACCATGGACAGGGCGGTGGATTCCACTGCCTTGCCCATGGCCTGCAAAAAGATGAAGCAGGCCTTGTTGACACAGGCCAGAATGATCATGCACAGGTAGATGCGGAAGGAGCGCACTGCAAAATCCGTGTAGTAGACGCTCTCGTTGGCGGCACCAAACAGGGTGATGAGCTGCCGGGGAAGTAGCTCCACCAGCACCAGTGCAACGGCGCCCACGGTGGCTTCTGCCAGCAGCAGTTTTGTGAACAGCTCCTTCACACGGGCAGGCTTTTTTGCGCCCATGTTGAAACCCACCACGGGGATGCAGCCAGCCGCCATGCCCACCACGATGGAGATGACGATCTGGAAGAACTTCATCACGATGCCCACCACCGCCATGGGAATCTGTGCATACTGCTCCTGCCCGAACACGGTGTCCAGTGCGCCGTATTTGCGGATCATGTTGTTGATGGCTGCCATAGCCGCCACAAGGCTGATTTGGGACAGAAAGCTGGTCATGCCAAGGGTCAGGGTGCGGCCGCAGATGGAGCCCTTCAGCCGGTAGTCGCCCTTTTCAGGACGGATGATCTTCATGTGCAGCAGATACCACACTGCCAGCGCTGCGGTGACCAGCTGACCGATCACAGTAGCCACCGCCGCGCCCATCATGCCCCAGCGCAAGCCGAAAATGAAAACGGGGTCCAGAATAATGTTCAGCACCGCACCCGCAAGGGTGGAGATCATGGCAAAACGGGGGTTGCCATCCGCGCGGATGATGGGATTCATGGCCTGCCCAAACATATAAAAGGGCACGCCCAGCGTGATATAGAAGAAATACTCCTGGGAGTGGTGGTAGGTCTCGGCGTTCACCGTTCCGCCGAACATGGCGAGAATGTTGTCCGCAAAAATCAGATAGAGCGCAGCCAGCACAATGCTGCTGACCAGACACATCACCACCGCATTGCCGACGCTCCGCCTTGCCTTGGGAACTTCGTTCTGTCCAAGGCTGATACTGACGAAGGCGCAGCAGCCGTCACCGATCATCACGGCAATAGCCAGCGCTACCACCGTCAGGGGAAAAACGACCGTATTGGCGGCGTTGCCATAAGAGCCAAGATAGCTGGCGTTTGCAATAAAGATCTGGTCCACGATGTTATACAGTGCGCCGACCAGAAGCGAAATAATGCACGGGATCGCATACTTCTGCATCAGCTTGCTGATGCGTTCCGTGCCGAGGAACTGATTGGAACTTTCCATGGGATTCACCTTACCTTTCCATTTTGGGGCAAATAAAAACAACGGGCAGCTCTCATGCAACCGGTTTTACGCATGAGTGCTACTCGTTGTACGAAATCATTATAGCCTGCCTGTCTGGAATTTGCAAAGGCAGTTTTGCACAAGAATTGTACTGGGCATTCTGCGCAGATTGCACGAGGGAAACTTTGTGGAAGATGCCCTTTGAAGCTCGCCAACCTGCCGTGGTACAATAAAGTAAAGAGTAAAATTACGCTGGAAAGTCTGTTTTTGCAGCCTTTTCATACAAGGGAAAGAGGCAATACCATGTCACGGTTTCAAGCGGGAGCGCTGGTGGTCTACGGAAATCTGGGAGTGCACGAGGTGGAAGGCGTCGGGCTGCGGCAGTTTGGCGATGAGTCCGCCAGAGAGTATTACACCCTCCGGCCCTATTTTTCGGATTCCCACGACCGCAGCTATATCCCCACGGAAAAGGAAGCGGCGCTGCGCCCGGTGACCCCGGCACAGCAGGCGGAAGCCGACCTTGCACGCATCAAAGCGGAGAAGCTGCCTATCCCGGCGGGGGTACAGACAGCGCTGGCAGAACATTATCAGGCACTGCTCCACACCAATGATTTTTACCAGTACCTGACCCTGTTCAAGGAGCTGGGGCAAAAGCAGACCCAGCAGCAAAGCCGCGGCCGAAAGATCAACGCCATGGATGCCTACTTTTACCAGATGGTAGAGCGTGTCCTGCGGGAGGAGCTGGCGGTGGCGTTTGGGGAATCGCAGCAGGAAGCCGGCAGGCGTCTGCTGGAGGTTTTGCGCTAAAGCCGCATGGTGATTTTTACCAATAAATGCAAGGGTGCTTTTTGTGAAGAATCGCCTTTGCATTTATTTTTTGCGTTTTTTATAATAAGAATAGGACGCTGCAATGCTGTAATTTGCGGCGATAAGACTTCTTTTGGATTGGAGAGAAGAACATGAAACGAGTAAAATCTGCCTGCATCTGCCAGACCCTGCACTTTACGCTGAAGGACGGTCTGGATCACCTTTATGCCGTCAAACAGGTCAAGGAAGAGGTAGAGACCTACAAGAAAAACATGGAGCGCAACCACACAAAGTATAAGATCGTGGAGCAGACCGAGCAGCCGGACGGCTCTATCATCGTAAAGATCATCAAGCAGTACAACGCTGCACCTGTGGGCGATTATCTCAACTGATTTCCGCAACGAAAAGACCGCTTCCGTTCAAAAAAACGGCGGCGGTCTTTTGCGTCCGGCAGATCTACCACTGGTCATAAGGATCGGGAAACGTTTAAATTATTCTATCATCGTATATTTTAAAATCCAATCCTATCCTTTTTGGTGCGGATATAAATCGGAGCAACTTTGTAGGAATCAACAAAGAAGGACGGTTTGTCATGTAAAACCTTCGTGCGAGTTTGCCACTTGAAACCCATCAATGTCCTATGATATAATCCCTCCATCAGAACGCGCTGTGTGTGAACACGTAAGACCAGTTTCTTCACACACAGGCGTTCTCTTTTTATTTTCAAAAAAGTTAGTTTGCACTAATCTTGAGGAGGGCTTTTCATTCGTAATCATCGTTCCACCGTTTTTCTCGGCGTTCTGCTGATGATTCTTTCGGTTTGTTCTTTGTTTGTCGGGGTGCTGGACATCCGGCCTTCTGACCTGTTTACAGGCAGCGTAGAAACATGGGAGATCTTTCTGATCTCCCGCCTGCCGCGTCTGCTTGCCATCCTCTGCACAGGCATCGGCATGAGCGTGGCGGGGCTTATCATGCAGCAGCTCTGCATGAACAAGTTTGTTTCGCCCACCACAGGCGCAACGATCTCTTCTGCGCAGTTTGGCATTCTGCTGGCTTTGCTGTTTGCACCGGGTTCTACCCTGTGGGGACGTGCTGCCTTTTCCTTCGTTTGTGCTGTTCTGGGTACATGGGTCTTTGTCTGGTTCATCCAGCGTATCCAGTTCAAGGATGTTGTCATGGTTCCGCTGGTCGGCATCATGTTCTCCAACATCGTAATGGGCGTTACCAATTATCTTGCCTACAAATATGAAATGACACAGGCTCTTTCCAGCTGGCTGGTCGGTCATTTTTCCACCGTCATTCGTGGGCGGTATGAGCTTGTCTGGCTGACGGTACCGCTGGTGATCCTGGCATTTGTATTTGCCAACCACTTCAATATCGTGGGCATGGGAAAAGACTTTTCTCAGAACCTCGGCGTTCCGTATGATCTGGTACTGTTTATGGGTCTGACCATTGCTGCCATGATCACGGCATCCGTTGTTGTCGTGGTCGGCTCGATCTCCTACATCGGTCTCATCGTACCCAATATCGTAGCAATGTTCAAGGGGGACCAGATCCGCGGAACGCTGGTGGATACCGCTCTGTTTGGCGCATTGTTCGTGCTGGTCTGCGATATGATCGGGCGGGTTGTGATCTATCCCTACGAGCTGCCCATCGAGCTGATCGTTGGCGTTATCGGCAGTATCCTGTTTGTCGGTCTGCTGCTGTATCGGCTTCGGCATGGACGCAAGGCAGTCCGGCTGGGCAAAGCTGCCAAGAAAACCGGAGGTGCAGCATGAAAATGCACAAAAACCATCTGCGCCTGCTGATCCTTCTGCTTCTTGTTCTGCTGGCCTGCGTAGGCTATATGACAGTGGGTGTCCACTTTGATAACCAAAAATTATTTGCCTACGCCATGCGCATCCGCACGCCCAAGCTGATCGCCATGCTCATTACAGCCTTTGCCATCGGAAGTGCCTCCATCGTGTTTCAGTCCATCATCAACAACACCATCGTCACGCCCTGCCTGCTGGGCATGGACCAGCTTTATTCGCTGATCCACACGGCGGTGTTCTTTGTGGCGGGTTCGGGCAGCTTTCTGGCGGTCAATGCCAACGCAGCCTTTGCGGTAGACCTTGCCATTATGGGCGCTGTTGCCACCGTAATTTACAGCTATCTGTTCCAGAAAACGAACCACAATGTTCTGTACGTCCTGCTTATCGGCACGGTGCTGACCTCGTTCTTTTCCAGCATCCAGACGACCTTGACCCGTGTGATGGACCCCAACGAGTACGACACGCTGCTGACGGATCTGGTCGCCAGCTTTTCCAATGTCAATTCGGCGATTCTGGTACTGTCCGTTGCGGTTCTTGCGCTGGTCGCCTTTGCCTTCCGGAAAGAGCTTGCGCTGCTGGACGTTCTGACACTGGGCAAAGATCAGGCCATCAATCTGGGTGTGGACTATGACCGCTGCATCCGCCGGCTGCTGCTGGGGGTCACACTGTACATTGCAACAGCCACCGCGATGGTTGGGCCGCTGGCATTTCTGGGGCTTATCATTGCCAACCTTTCCCGGCAGTTCCTGCGCACCTACCGGCACAGCCAGCTCATCACCGGCTCTGTTTTGTTCGGTATGGCTGTTCTGATCGGCGGACAGCTTCTGGTGGAACGGGTATTCGTTTACTCGGTTCCGGTCAGCGTGTTCATCACCGTGGGCGGCGGCGTGTATTTCCTGTATCTGCTGCTCACCCAGAGAAAGGCATAACACCATGTTTGTAAAAGAGATCACCAAACGCTACGATGGCAAAGCCGTTGTCGATGGCGTGAGTTTTGAGATTCCGAAAGGCAAAGTCCTTTCCCTTATCGGTCCGAACGGCGCAGGAAAATCCACCGTGATGGGAATGCTGTCCCGGCTGATTGCACGGGACAGCGGTCTTGTGGATTTTGAGGGGACGGAGATCACGCGCTGGAAAAGCCGGGAGCTGAGCAAGCGGCTCGCCATCCTGACTCAAGCCAACAATGTCCAGATGAAGCTGACCGTCCGGGAGCTGGTTGCATTTGGCCGCTTTCCGTACTCCGGCGGGCGGCTGACCCAAGAGGACAACGAGATCATTGACCGTGCCATCGCCTACATGGAACTTGGCGATTTTGAGGAACAGTTCATCGATGAACTGTCCGGCGGTCAGCGGCAGCGCGCCTATATTGCGATGGTCATTGCGCAGGATACCGAGTATATCCTACTGGATGAACCGACCAACAATCTGGATATTTACCATGCAACCAACCTTATGCGCATCGTCCGCCGTCTGTGCGATGAGCTGGGCAAAACGGTGATCCTTGTTCTGCACGAGATCAACTATGCTGCGTTTTATTCCGACTACATCTGCGCCTTCGTGGATGGAAAAATCGCAAAGTTTGGCACCGTGCAGGAAGTGATCACCAAAGAAAACCTGTCCGATATCTACAAGGTAGACTTTGAGATCATGCAGATCGAAGGCAAGCCTTTGTCGATATATTATTGATTTCAGTACTTTTTAAAAGGAGCATTCTTATGAAGAAAATTTCTCGTCGTTCGTTTTTGACCGCTATGGCCGCTGTGAGTGCAGCGGGTGTTCTCGCCGCCTGCGGTGCTTCCTCCTCCACGGCAAGCTCCGTGGCATCCTCTGTGGATGCATCCAGCGAAACCGCAGCCTCTTCGGAAGCTGCACCGGAATCTGTGACCATCAAGGCGTTCAACGGTGCAAAGGAGTTAGTGGACGTGGAAGTGCCCTTTGACCCGCAGCGCATTGCAATCCTCGACCTTGCTTCTCTGGACATTCTGGATGAACTGGGCGTTGGCGACCGTGTGGTCGGCACGGCATCCACCTCTCTGGACTATCTTCAGAGCTATGTTACCAATGACAGCATTGCGAACCTTGGCAACATCAAGGAAGCCGATATGGAAGCAGTCATGGCTTGCGAGCCGGACATCATTTTTATCGGCGGACGCCTGTCCAAATCCTATGATGCTCTGTGCGAGATCGCACCCGTTGTTTTCCTTTCGACCGACGCCGAAAAGGGCGTTGTGGAAAGCACCCGTGAAAACGCCATGACCATCGCTTCTATCTTTGGTCTGGAAGACCATGTGGAAGCATTGATGGCGGATTTTGACAGCCGCATCGACGCCCTGAAAGCCTTTGCAGAGGGCAAGACTGCCATCGTCGGCATGACCACCAGCGGCAGCTTCAATGTTCTGGGCAACGATGGCCGCTGCTCCATCATCGGCAAGGAGATTGGCTTTGAGAACATCGGCGTAGATGCCAATATTGACACTTCGACCCACGGCAACGAGGCTTCCTTCGAGTTCATTGTGGACAAGAACCCCGACTACATCTTCGCAATGGATCGTGATGCAGCCATTGGCACCGATGGCGCACAGATGGCACAGGAGATCCTGGAAAACGAGCTGGTGGAAAGCACGGATGCCTACAAGAACGGCCACGTCGTTTATCTGGCACACCCGAATGTCTGGTACACCGCAGAGGGCGGCATTCAGGCACTGAGCGAAATGCTGAGCGATCTGGAAAACGCACTGCTGTGATTTTTTCAAAATTCTTCTTGCAATTTTGAAAAAACTCCGGTATAATACCTTCCGTTAAGAATACAAAAAGCCGGCTTACAAAGCGTGAAATCCTGAGGTGATGCTACCCCTCAACGGTTTCACGCTTTTTTGTTTGCCCGAAAAAGGAGGACCTATGAACCCGAAAAACAAACTGGCGGAAATGCCCGTCCGCCCCCTGCTGTACACCATGGCGGTACCGCTGATGCTGTCACTGCTCATCCAATCGCTGTATAACATCGTGGACAGCATTTTTGTGGCACGGCTGTCGGAAACGGCCCTGACCGCCGCCTCTCTTGTATATGCCATCCAGTTTTTGATGATTGCCATTGGTGTGGGCACCGCCGTTGGTCTGAACGCCCTGCTCTCTCGCAAACTGGGGCAGAAAAAGCCGGAGGAAGCCTGCCGTGCCGCCACCACCGGGCTGTTTCTGATGCTGGGCACTTCGCTGGTGTTTACGCTGGTGGGGCTGCTGTTCTCGAACCAGATCGCTGCCGCCCTGACGGGTGATCCCGAATTGCAGCAGCTCTGCCGGGAATACCTCTCGGTGAACCTCGTGTTCTGCTGGGGCATCTTTTTGCAGACCTACGGGCAGCGGCTTTTGCAGGCCGTGGGGGACACGGTGCTGTCTATGGTCTCCCTCATCATCGGCGCAGTAGTCAACATTATTCTCGACCCCATTATGATCTTCGGTCTGCTGGACTGCCCGGCCATGGGCATCCGGGGTGCAGCCATTGCCACCGTCATCGGGCAGCTTATCGGCGCAGCGGCGGCGCTATGGTTCAATCGGGTCAAAAACCCGGTCATCCATGTCCGACTGAAGGGCTATTGCTTTTTGTGGCAGGATGTGGCCGACATCTACCGGGTGGGGCTGCCTACCATCGTGATGCAGGCCATCGGCAGCGTGATGACCTTTGCGGTCAACGGCATTCTGCTGGGGGTGTCCTCCACGGCGGTAGCGTTCTTCGGCATCTACTATAAGCTGCAAAACTTCCTGATGATGCCGGTGAATGGTCTGGGACAGGCAGCCATCCCAGTGGTAGGCTTCAACTACGGCAGTAGGCAGTCCGACCGGGTAAAGCAGGCATGGAAGGTGCTGCTGCCCACCGGCGTGGTGTTTGCCCTGTGCGGCACGGCGGTGTTCCTGCTGTTCCCGGCGCAGCTGCTGGGGCTGTTCTCTGCCAGTGACGAGATGCTGGCTTTCGGTGTGCCCGCTCTGCGCATCATCTCGGTGACCTTCCTGTTTGCGGTCACAACGATTCTGTGCGGCTACTTTGCCTCCGGTCTTGGCAACGGCGTGGTCAATATGATCGGCGGTGCCTTGCGGCAGCTGGTGGTGCTGGTGCCCTGCCTGTGGTTTCTCATCCGCACTATGGGCATCGACAGGGCGTGGTTTGCGTTCTGGGTGTCCGAGGTGATCGCCTGCGCTTACAGTCTGTGGGCAACGAAAAAAGAACTGCGGAACAAGGGAAAATAAGGCAAAACAAAAACAGGGTGCGCCCTGAATGGACGCACCCTGCCAAAAGCCACAGACAACAGCGATATGTACAGCAGGGCGTTCCCCGTCGGGAACGCTCTGTTTTTCTTTGCTGGTGGTATGATGAGCTTGTTCCGCCTGCCATGCAGCAAATTCTCTTTGGCCTTCCTCGCTGTTCCAGCAGGCAAGGATGGCCGGGTAGAATGCCCGTGCCAGACGGTCGATGACTTCATCGGGATAAGGGGAAGTGTTTGTGGACTTTTTCTTTTTGTTCAAACGCACGCTCCTTTGGACATCTGTGAACAGCATACCATGTGCCTGATGTTATGCTGTCTGGTCTTTAACATCTGCGAGTGCGGCTTCCAGAGAAGTAAGATAGTCCTTATGCTTGTGAATGATCTCCAGAATCACATCACGCTGTGCATTATCGGGCATCTGCTCCAACTGGTAGTTGAACGAAATGCGGAAACGAGTAGTGAGTTCTTCCAACGCCACATACTCGTACCGTACATCCTCCGGGTAAGCATCGCTGTCGTAAACCGATTCAAACTTTCGGAATGGCATGACAGGCGCTTTGCCCGGAACGCGGATCACACCGTCAGCGTCAGGCGTCGGTTCCGCCTTCAACTCCGGGTGCAGAATATCCTGCAAAGTTTGTGCACGGTCATTGTAGGCCGCTCTGGCAAGGCGGTGCATATCCGCTTTGGACACTTTTGTCTGTCCGGACAGAATGCTCTGCTTCAGGCCCGGCATCAGCTCTTCTGCAATCTCCACACCCTTCATATACTTCGAGGCGCGGATAACGGTGTCTTTGCTCACTCCGTTTTCTGCTGCGATTCGGTCGCAGGTCTTGGTGCTGTCGATCAAGTTCGCATTTAGCGAACTTGATTTTGCATCGCTGCTCTTGCGATCACCGCCGTGCGCGGTTTTTTCGGCTTCATACTGTTTGCCCATCAGATAGTACTTCTGCTCCGGGGTTAAATTGCGCCGCCCCAACTGATTCTTGCAGATCCATGCGAGGACTTCTTCTCTGCTTTCAAATGGGAGCGGCATCGTGGAGAAAGAGATTTCGGGATGCTCCTGAACGATTTCATAACGGTTGTGTCCATCAACAAGGGTATTACCCCAGACAATCAAAGGAGAGAGCAGCTTGCCCTCTTTGAGGATATTTTCTTCAAGCTGCTTAAATTCATCATCGGTCAAAGGGGGAATCTGGGACTGAAACTCCGGGTCGATTTTCAAGTTGATCATACGCACACTCCTTTATCTCTCCTGCTGCGTCTGCTCTTCCTCCCGGAAAAAGGACGCAACATTCTGCTTTGCGGTTTTCAGTTTGAGCAGTTCCTCTTTAGCTTCCTTGTACTGCTCGTAGAACTTTGCCTTTTCGGATGCCAGCTGCGCATACTCGACTTCCAGCTTTTTCAGGCTGGGCAGCTTGGTGATGTCGTTTGCCTTGAAATAGGCTGCTGCCACCCGGTATGCTGTCAGCTCTGCACGGTGCTGCTCCTCAAAGGCTGCGGGTCGCTTGGCGGTCTTTAACTGCTGTGTGATGTTCTTGGTGCTGGTGTAGGCTGCGACCTGATAGCGCAGCTCTTTGTTGGCCTTCATGCGACCTTCGAGGTCTTTCACCACCGCCAGCGAGTCGTGATACTTGGTTTCCAGTTCGGTGATGCGCTGGTTCAGGGCGTCCTCGTCGGTCAAGTTCTTTTCCTGCAGAAGCTTCACGGTCTGTGCCATAACTTTGAGATTGTGTTTCGTGAGCCAACGCTTATAGCCAATGCCTTTGCCCTCGGTCATTCTCGACTGGATGTCGATCAGTTTCCCGATGGTATCCTGCTTGAACTGCGCCTTGGGTTTGCGCTCGACGTTTGCCTGCAATGTGGCAAGCACTGCCGCCTTGTCGTAGTTGTCACCGAGATGTTTCGCCCGGACAAACTTCGTTCTGCCAGCGGGCAGATAGCTGAGCTGCCCACGGCTTTCCTTGACGGCAATACCATACTTCTGCATGAGCCTGTCAGAAAATTCTTCAAAGCTCGTGGCACGGTACAATACAGACGAAATCTGTCTCCGTAAAGTATCCTTCACAGTTTCAAACTTCTTCTGCCGGGGCTGCTGTCCAGCTGCGGTAAGAGCTGCGTTTTCACGGTCAAGTTTCAACTGGCCGCGTCTGCGCACCCAATACTCGGCTTCGCTCACACGCTCTTTCGAGCCGTTGAGCAGGTCGATCTGGTACAGTCCAGCACCTTCGCACAACTCCATGACCTCAACACGCAAGTGCCGCATGGTCTGGGCTGTGCTGGAGTGCTTCATGCCCTCGCGCCAATCGCGTGGCTTCTGCATATAGGGCTTACGCTCCACTTCTCGTGTTCGGACGCTGCCGATCACGATGTGGACATGGATGTTTCCCGAATGGTTGTGCCCATCCGGGTGAGTGCAGACGATGGCAGGATGACCGGGAAAATTTTCAGAACAAAACTTCAGGCCAAGTGCCTGTGCCTTTTCCATGGTCAAGCCGTTGTCGGCTGCATCTCTGGGGTCAAAGCTGATGATATACTGGTGGCTTTTGATATCACCATGCTGGGTGTTCTTACCATACTTGCGGTTTGCCAGCAGACAGGCCATTGCAAACGAGAAATCGCCACACTCAAGGGTGTCGAGCAGGTAGGATTCCCGCAGCTTCGGCTTGCCCTGTTCATCCAGAAGTTGCTTCCCGGTGAACTCGTCATGCTGGTAAATGAGGTACGCTTCAATGGCAGAGTAGTCCGAATTCTTAGAGGCGATATGCTTGAGCGTTGCCATACAGTTCACCCAGAACTTTCTCGGCGTGCAGCCGAAATGCGGTCAGGTCTGCAAGTTCGTCAAGGAGTTTCGCCCGGATCTGCTCGGTGTCTGCACCGCCAGAATTAAAGTGCCTTGCAAGCTGGTTGAGGTTGCCGCCTACCTTGCTGCACTGGGCAAGCAAAGTGGAAACAGCGGTCATGGTTTTTTCTCCGCCGCCGGCAACGATGACCGTTTTCTCGATCTTGACGTTGTGGATGGCACGGCGGATGAAGGTGGAGAGGGAGAGATTCAGGAGTTTGCAAGTGAGTTCCAGTGACGCTTTTTCCTCCGCTGTCACACGGAACTTGATGACGTGCGTTTTGTTGTTCGGCGTGTCGTGGCGCTGGGAATTGCTAGGGGTCGATTGAACATTCGTTTTGGTCATTGTACCTCCTGTCTGTTCGATAACTCCTCGGTGAAGTTATGTAAGTACGACACGCCGTTGCTGTTCGCACCGTCAGGTGCGAACCATGAGCAGGGTTTGGGGCAGGCACGCCCCAACAAGATCACTTCGGAAATGCAGACGCATTGCAGAAGTGAAGTCCCGGATGGACAGAACATTTTCAAGAATTGAAAATTTGTGGCCACGGGACGGTTCTTGCCCTCTACCGCTGCGCTCAAAACCGTTTCCGGGTAATTGTTTCCGAATGGTTAAGACGCAAAAAATAAGTAGAGAGTTCCGCTGCTCATGTATGGGGGTCACCGTTTGCTCCGAACGCAGTTCCTGCCCCTGTTTGCGCAGCGGCGTTGTCCGGCTCGCCCACAGAAAGTGTGAGGTCATGGCACAGTATCACGTTCAGACGGCTTATGAAGGGTTCAAGGTACAGTATGAAGAAAGCCGGGCGCAGTGCGGACACTACGTCCTACTTCTTTCAAGCACAAGAATAACACTTTGAAGTTGTACAGTCAACAACTAAAAACAAATTTTGGAAGATTGAACAACTACATAAGATTTTATTTGTGAAAAAGAAAAATACCGCCCACGCAGCGCAGCGATGGATTTTGTCGGGGGAATCGGCGGCAAAATGAATCGGGTGTGTTGCGGGGCGGTAAATTCTTCGTGGACTTTTCCTCACGGAAGTGGTGGGTCTCACGGTGATAACCAACCACTTTCTGTGGCTGTGTTCAAAATGAACACGACCACATCTTGTGGATGGATTTGAACCAATCCACAAAATCAATGGGATTTACAAGAAAAATACCACGGCATGTAAAATGCGTCAAGAGGGTTTTGAAAAATTTATTGAAGTGAAGCAAGAAAAGTATGACACATCTTGTAGCTTTAGGAAAAAATACGCTATGTGAATCAGAACAAACCCCATTTTCTGTCTGCGGTAGATCTTTCTATTGCCGGCAGCAACAGGATGTTGCATTTTTGACCATTGTCTAACAATCGATGCAAAAAAATGCAGGGGAAAAACCCCTCAGATGGTTAGGCAAAACAAATTAGGTCAGTTTACAAGGAACTACACGCAGACCGTGAAACGGGCTGCTGACAACAAACGGCGCTATGCTCCCGGCTGGGTGCATAGCACCTGTTTGTTGCGGGGGTTTCCAAAGGGGGCAGCGCCCCATTTGGCACACGACTTTGCGGAGCAAAGTGTAGTGTGTTATACGCTCTGTCGGCGTTGCCCTGAAAATACCGTTGCCGCCGGGGAGGGCAAGGGCATTTGACGCGGCAGGAAAGCAGGGCTTTGTTTGGGGCTGGTAAGCCGGAAACAAAGGGCTGATTTCAGCAGCAGACAGGGCGTATTATGAAAGCCCCCGTCCCTCGTCCTCCGCCCCCGGCCTATGGGACAAAAAGTCCCAAAGCTCTGGACACCGTGACCAGATGTGTGGCCACACTCCGGGAAAAGTAGCAGGACGGCAGGAAACCGTCAAGGCTGAAATGAATGGGCTGACGCCCGGCCTTGACCGTTCCCCGCCGCCCCGCTGGATGGGTGGACAAGGTGGCCAATCCCTAAAAGTGTTTGGCCGCACTCGTTCATTTTGGGGCCTTTCTTCTCCCAAAATTGAAATGGGCGGGAAAGCCCTAAAATGGCTTTCCCGCCTTGATTACCCATTAGCAAAGACGGGCGAGACTGTCAACGGCGGCGCTGAAAGCGCCGTTCATCTTGACCGTTGACTGGCTCGCCTGGCTTTGCTACTGCCCGTAAGAGATGGAAAAACAAGATGGAAAACAAGGTTAAAAATGGTTGACAAGTCTATCGGATGTGTGTTATACTGTGCGACAGTTTGAGATTGGAAGGAGGCTTACGTGTGTTAATTTGTGTACGCTAATAAGCAATAAAAAGTAGAAGTACCTTTCCACATGATGGTGGGCTTTTTTTGCGTGCGTATGCAAAGGAACACGTAGGTTTGACACGAGCAGTCTTTGAACTGTATCGTGGTGTTTTTTCGTGCTTTGTTGTTATGCAGGCGTCTGCCCTCTCTGTGGGACAACGCCTGCTTTTTATTGCAGAAACAAAGGAACAATGCAATAAAAAAGGAGGTTCGCATTATGACCCAAAACAACAATTCATGGAGAAAAACTTATTTTACACTTCTTGCCGGACAAGCAATATCCTTTATTAGCAGCGGTATTTTGCAAATGGCCATTATCTTTTATTTGGTTGCGAAAACTAATTCTGCAATCATATTGACGGCGGCAACACTGATTGGATTTTTGCCGCAAGCCTGTTTAGGCCCGTTTGCAGGTGCTTTTGTTGACCGGCACAGCCGTAAAAGCGTAATGATTGGTGCGGATTTGATAATTGCCGCCGCTGGCGGTATTCTGGCGCTGGTGGCGTTTTACATGGAATTGCCCGTATGGTCTATTATGGTTGTCCTGTTAATCCGAAGTGCGGGAACTGCTTTTCATTCTCCAGCATTCAGCGCAGCAACACCTATGATTGTGCCAAAAGAGGAACTTACAAAATGCGCTGGTTACACGCAGACCATGCAAGCAGTAAGTGCGATTATCAGTCCAGCTGCCGCAGCGTTTTTATATGCTGTTTGGCCTCTTAATGCAATTATATTGTTAGATATTGTGGGTGCAATCCTTGCCTGTGTGACTGTTGCGATTTCGTCCATACCAACGCCTGAACTATGTCCAGAAACGAAAAGACAACAGTTTTTACAGGATATGAAAGAGGGGTATGTGGTATTAAAGCAAAACAGGGGCCTCTTTGCTCTGCTCTGGATTGGTGTAATTTATATGTTCTTTTATATGCCAATCAGTACGCTTTTTCCTCTCATCTGTATGTCATACTTCAAAGGAACACCGGCCCATGCCTCTGCCGCTGAAATTGCTTTTGCGGTTGGTATGCTGCTTGGCGGAGTCATTCTGAGCATTTGGGGCGGTTTTAAGAAACGGCGGTACACCATCGGTCTTTCCGTTCTCCTGATGGGCGTTAGCAATATGCTCTCCGGGCTTTTGCCGCCAGACGCATTTCTTGTCTTTGTTGTGTGCTGTACTGTTATGGGAATTTCCGCTCCATTTTACGGTGTGCAAAATGCGATTTTTCAAGAAACGGTCAAACCAGAATATCTGGGGAGAGTTTTTTCTCTACTGACAAGCGCCGCTTCCCTCGCCATGCCGTTTGGCCTTGTCATTTCCGGGCCTCTGGCGGAGCGGCTGGGAGTTGAGAAATGGTTTGTCATTTGCGGAATTGGCATTATCATCGTTGCGCTTGCCGTATTTTTACTACCCGGTTTGAGAGAGATTGACAATACGCAATAATCAACTGCACCTTTTTCTATTACTAAACAAAATGCCTGGATGGTGGTTCTGAAAAACCAGAACCGCCGTTCAGGCATTTTTTATCTTCGTCCTCTCTGCGGTTTTGGATTCTTCAGCAAGTCGGATTTTTCCGCAATCTTTTTCAGCCACTTCCGTTCTTCTACTGACAGCTTCCTAAAATTCAGCTTGAGCCGTTTGCAGATAAACGCCAAGTACGCTTGTTCCGTGTCGCTGTCCTGGCTGACGATTTCACCAGCAGTTTCCAGCATTTCTTTTAGCGGGTTATCCTCTGGGACGCTGAAAAAATCGTCCTTGTGTGTTTCCCGCAGAGCAAGGGCAATCCCGTTTATGTCCCGTTGTATCACATAGCGGCAAAACTCGTCCTCATCAATATGGGCGGTGATAAGCTGTCTTAACTGCGTATCACTCATGCCAGGATTATGCTTTTTTATAACAGTTGCGCTCATCGTGTCCACTATGGCGTTTGCACCCTGCGCCTGTTTCAGTGCCGTTCCGTTCACATAGATTTCAAGGTCAGCCATCAGCCGGGGGAAATCCGGGTGCGCCGCCAGCTCACACAGCAGGGTATTGTCTATCCTCCCGCTTTTCAGCAGGTCAATCATTTCATCACTCAAACGCAGGTCTGCAAGATCGGCGTTTGGGTGATTTTTCATTTCAGACAGCCCCAGCAGATAATCAGCGGTCACACCGTAAAACTTCGCCAGCCGGATAAGGGCATAGTGGCTGATGTCCTTGAAGTCTTCCGTTTCGTAACTGCCCAGCGCAGACTTGGAAAGCCCGGTCTGCTCCGCAAGCTGCCCCAGCGTCAAGCCACGCTCCACACGTAGGTCTTTTAATCGCTCTTGTATGGATAAAGACATATTCACCCTCCTTGCTAGCTCAACGAAAGAGAAGCCGTTATGCTATGTACTATGCTCATAGCATAACGGCATAGGCATTTACAGTTTTATTTTACCATTTGCTACATCTTCACGAAATTTATCAACAAGCTTCGCTGTCAGCTTGGATTTACCGTAGTGTTCAAGTACAAAAGTACGATAACTTTTTCCATCTACAAGCACATCACTTTTTCTGGTCAACAACCAATTTCCGTTACCTCCTCCCTGTTCTCTAATATTCCAGTCTTTCCCATATCTTTTATAGATTTCATCTTTTTTACCTTGAACAGACATTGATTCGCTTGGAATATAAACAATTTGCATAATAGCTCCTCCTTTATTTTGTGCAAGAAGACCAGAAACCTGAATTTGTCTTTTATCTTTTTTTGATTATATCACAAATCCGAGAGCGTGGAAATAGGGAGTTTTTCAGGCTGATTTCCTACCTCTTGGATATACGGCACAGGCGGTCAAAAAGGTGTAGACTTGGGATAGTTCATCGATGGACAAGCACCTTGGAAACAGAACACGCCAAAGAAAACGGAGGGACGCATGAGCAAAAGACCCTATCAACACCTGCCGCCGCTGGAACACAGGCCGGACGGCTCCCCCTACCGCATAACCCCGCCCCAGAAGAGACGAGCCAGCGGCCTGATACGCCGGGAGTGCTGCAACTGCGAGGACGGAAACTGCCTTGCGCTGGACGATGGCGACACCTGCGCCTGTCCGCAGATGATTTCGTTCTCCGTCTGCTGCAAGTGGTTCCGCTGGGCGGTCTTGCCGCTGGACAGGACGCTGGAAGCGGAGATTTACCGGGACAGGGACTTGAAACGCTGTGCGGAGTGCGGCGGTGTGTTCGTCCCGAAGTCCAACCGGGGCAAATACTGCCCGGACTGCGCCGCCAGAGTTCACAGGCGGCAGAAAACAGAAAGTGAACGGAAAAGGAGGTCTGCTGTGGACAGTTAAGAGCGGGAAAAGCCTTGATTTGCAAGGCTCCGCAAGCCCTCAACCGGGGCGGCTGGTATCATTTATCATTCGCCCCGGAAAACGGGCCTCTAACCGTCCACAAAACACGCTATGACAAACACGATTTATATTCACCAGCCGGAAAAGGCGTTCAGTTTCACCCGGCTCCCCAATTTCCTTTTTGAAGCACCCACATTCCAGCCCTTGAGCAACGAAGCGAAGGTGCTGTATGCCTTTGTCCTGCGCCGGGCGGAGTTGTCCCGGAAGAACGGCTGGGCGGACGAGTACGGGCGGGTCTACCTGTACTACCCCATCTGCGAGGTGGTCGCTTTGCTCCGCTGCGGGCGGCAGAAAGCGGTCAACACCCTGCGGGAGTTGCAGTATGCGGGGCTGGTGGAAATCCAGAAACAGGGCTGTGGAAAACCCAACCGCATTTACCCGAAATCCTATGAAGCGGTTCCAAACACCGACTTCAAGAAATCCGGTTATGGTACGCCGGAGGGCTGAAAACCGTACTTGGCGAGTACGAAAATCAATCGATACAGAAGCGGGTAACGGACGCTTACTACTCCCGCAGTCAGCGGGGCTTTAAGATGGGCGGGAAAGCCCCTTACGGCTTCCATACGGAGCCTATCAAGATGGACGGTATCAACACAAAGAAGCTGGTGGTAAACCCGGAGGAAGCGGCCAATATCCGGCTGATGTTTGAGATGTACGCCCAGCCCACAACTTCCTACGGGGACATTACCCGGTACTTTGCCGAACAGGGGATTTTGTTCCATGGCAAAGAGCTGATACGCCCCACGCTGGCGCAGATGTTACGCAATCCTGTCTATGTGCAGGCAGACCTTGATGTGTACGAATTTTTCAAAAGTCAAGGTACAGTCATTGTCAATGACGTTGCCGATTTTACGGGCATGAACGGCTGCTATCTGTATCAAGGGCGAGATGTAAAGGCCAGCAAGAAAAACGACTTAAAAGGCCAAATGCTGGTACTGGCTCCCCATGAGGGTATCGTCCCCTCCGACACCTGGCTGACCTGCCGCAAGAAGCTGATGAACAACATGAAAATCCAGTCTGCCCGGAAAGCCACCCACACATGGCTGGCAGGAAAAATCAAGTGCGGGAATTGCGGGTATGCTCTTATGAGTATCTACAATCCCTCCGGCAAACAGTATCTCCGCTGCACGAAACGGCTGGACAATAAAAGCTGTCCTGGCTGTGGGAAAATCATCACTTCGGAACTGGAAGCGGTTGTTTATCAGCAGATGGTAAAGAAGCTGGCAAGCTACAAGACGCTGACAGGAAAAAAGAAAGCGGCAAAGGCAAACCCGAAAATCACCGCCCTGCAAGTGGAACTTGCCCATGTAGACAGCGAGATTGAAAAGCTGGTGGACAGTCTGACGGGGGCAAACAATGTCCTGTTCTCCTATGTGAATGTGAAGATAGCGGAACTGGACGGGCGCAAGCAGGAACTTCTGGCAAGGATAGCGGAGTTGACTGTGGAGGCCATCAGCCCGGAACAGGTCAGCCAGATTTCCGGCTACCTCGATACCTGGGAGAATGTATCTTTTGATGACAAGCGGCGTGTGGTGGATTTGATGATCACCACCATAGCCGCCACAAGCGACAGCTTGAACATCACATGGAAAATCTGACTGGCGGCACCCCTCCCGTCAGATACCTACCCTGTGTAGTCCCTTGTAAACTGTACTTTCATGAAGTAAAAATAGCACTCCCACCGGGCGTTGTCAAGCAGAGACAGACAAGTTTACAGGGGCGAATTTTTTTCGATGCGGGAAACGTTTTGCTTCCTCTATGCCGCAGGGGAGGCTCCAATAACGAAATCTTTTTCAAAATCTCCGAAAATGGCTAAACTTCTTGACAGAGGAGACGGCAGGGCGTATTATTTTGGCAGAAGGACCGCTGAGAAGCGGCTTTTTATAAGACTGAAAGTTAGCTTTACCTAACTCAAAACTCTGCCCTATACGAAGAAATATATCTCTTCTATTTACAGGTGGAAAATAAATAGAGAAGGAGCGTATCAGGATGAAAATTTACCATTTTGGTGCAGAGGATGCCCCGGTGCTGTTGCTGCTGCCGGGCACCTGTTGCCATTGGAAAAGCAATTTCGGTGCGGTGATCCCGCTTCTGGCTGACAGCTTCCGGGTGCTGTGCGTCAGCTACGATGGCTTTGATGAGACTGAACAGACCGAATTTCCCACCATGCTGGAGGAGACCGAAAAGATCGAGGCCTACCTCAAGACCCACTGCGGCGGTCGCATCCGGGCGGCCTACGGCTGCTCTCTGGGCGGCTCGTTCGTGGGGCTGCTGGCGGCACGGCAGAACATCCACATGGACTGTGGCATTCTGGGCAGCTCCGATCTGGATCAGGCTTCGCCGCTGGCGGCAAGATTGCAGACTGATTTTCTGCTGCCATTGATCTACCCTGTGGTGCGGGACGGAAAGATTAAGGCGAAATTTCTCCAAAAGCGGCTGGACAAGTGTGCTAAAGAGTCGGGGGATTATGTCAAGGCTTTTCTGAAAATGTTTGGCGATGCCCGCCCCTATGTGACCATGCAGAGCTGCAAAAACCAGTTCTACTCCGATCTTATCACTCCGCTGCCGGATAAGATCCATGTACCCGGTACCGAGATCCATATTTTTTACGCCCTGAAAATGGGCGCAAAATATCGTGCCCGGTATCAGCAGCATTTTGCACATCCTGTTCTCCATGAGCAGAACTTGCAGCACGAGGAATTGCTGGCCTGTCACCCGGAGCAGTGGGCGCATCTGGTAAAAAGCATTGCATTGTGAACGGTAAAACGTATCTGGAGCAAGCAGGATTTTGTAAGATCCAGAACCACAAAAATAAAAAGGGCTGGCTGTGCATCGCAGCACAGAAATGAGGTGTAATCATGTCGAAAAAAGCAACGGAATTTCAAAGAAAAGCAATGAGCTGGATGTACCGGGGCAAGGAAATCTTCAAGCCTTTGAACACCGGCTGGATCGACGAGAATGTTGCCTGCGTGCGCGAATGGGTGGCGAACATCTTCTTCTACCGCAAAGGCGATACGACCATTATGGTCGATGCGGGATATAACTACGACCGCCTTGCCGAAAAAATGAGCTGGCTTGGGATTGATCCGAAGTCGATACACCATATCCTTATCACCCATCAGGACACCGACCATGTGGGTGCGGTGGAAGCAGACAGTCCGGGGCTGTTCCGGAATGCGAAGCTGTACATCGGCGAGATCGAGAACCGGTATCTCACCGGCGAGGTGCGGCGAAAAGTCATCTATCATCTCTATAAATTGCCGCAGGTCACAATCAACAACGAAAAGGTACTGCTGCACGATGGGCAGGTACTTGACATTGACGGCGTCAGGATCGAGTGTTTTCTGGTTCCCGGTCATACATGGGGACATGTGGTCTACCTCATTGACGATAAGTACCTTTTTACCGGCGACACGCTGTGGTTTGGCGCGGACGGCGGCTACAGCTTCATTTCCTCGCTGGCGGAGGACAATAAGCTGGCTGTGCAGTCACTGGCGGAGCTGGAGCGGAAACTGCGCGCACGTGGGCTGCATCCATATTTCATCACCGGTCACACGGGATGGACGGACAACATGGAGTTTGCCTTTGCGCACAAAAATGAGCTGTGCTCGCCCTTCAAGAAAAAAGTCCACGACCTCAATGCGCTTTATGACGCCTATGATGAATCCGATGATATCGAAGAAAAGGCAAAAAGCGGGTACTTGAATGGCGTGGGAAGATAAGGAAGTGCAGGCGGCGCACCGGCACTCTTTGACGCGATGACAGAGCGTGATCCGAAAAAAATAATGCTGCAAAAACCAAGGGGCGGATGGTATGAGAACTTTGGAATATGGAAAAGAACATGAAAAGACGCTGCTGTTTCTGCCGTGCACGGCGGAGCCGGAGTGGGCGTTCGCCGACTCGGTTGACCTGCTTTCGCAGGATTACCATGTGATTCAGATCGTCTATGACGGTCACGGCGAAACGGGAGAAGACTTTATCTCTGTGGAGACGACAGTAGACGAGGTAACAGATTGGCTGCAAGCGCGCGGCATTACCCACTTGAACGCGGCATATGGCTGTTCTCTGGGCGGTGCGTGTCTGACACGCTTTCTCGCCTTGGGAAAAATCCCGGTCGAGCGCGCCGTTATTGATGCAGGCATTACGCCGTATCGGATGCCGCTGATTTTGCGCCGTCTCGCCTGCCTGCGTGACAATCTTGGTTTCAGGCTCATAGCGAAGAGCCGCAAGGTCCTTGAGACGGTCTATCCGCCAGAGCGCTGGACGATGCCGGGGCGCGATCCAGTGAAGGAGTATGATGCGCTGGCGGCGTATCTGAAAACCTATTCAAAACGCACCGTCCGCAACATTTTCTGGTCGGCGAACAATTATACTCTGCCGACGAAGCCGGCTGAAATGGGCTGCCAAATCACATATTGGTACGGCGAAGAGGAAAAGCAGGCGCGACACAGCAATATCTGCTTTATAAAGCAATATTTTCCACGGGCGCAACTGCATGAAATTCCGAAGATGGATCACGCGGAGCTTGTGATGATGTATCCGCAGGATTTTTATCGGAGAATCATGGAGTTCCTGACACACACATCGGCAGCTCAAAACAAAAGAAGCTGAAAGAAAGGAAAAATCAGAATGCTCTATCCGCAGCTTTTTGGATTCAACGGAGATATAGGCTGATGAAAATCATCGTTGCAATTGCTTTTTATCTTCTGTATTGGGGCGTATGTTTTCTTGGAACAGGCACGGACAAGAAAAATCTCATGGGGCTGCGTTCTTATCCCGAAGAAGTTCAAAACCGTGTGCGAAGCGACCATCAGCTTGGAAAGGCTGTTCCGAAGGGAAAATCCACCGCTGCCATTTTGCTCAGTAATCTTCTTTTGTTTACAGTGGTGTTTTCCGTTTTGGGGCTTGCGTTGAAAAGTGTGCTGGGCCTAAACAATTACCTGTCAGCATTTTGGTACTTCCTTGCATTCGGCGAGGGATTGGGCCTGTTCGATCTCCTTGTGATCGATCTGCTCTGGTGGCGCAGTACAAAACGCATCCGTTTCTCGTTTTTGCCGGAGAAGAAATACTATCAAAATCCGAAAAAGCATATCGAATCGTTTTGGCGCGGTATCCCGTTGTTTGCCGCAGTCGCTGCACTGTCAGCCTTGATCGTCACGGCGTTTTGAACCATACATCGTAGAGGGATGGCTGTAAGTGTGATTACACCATCTGCGGCGATCAGGATCTATACTTAAAGGAACATCCCGAATACCGGGACGAAAACGGATACAGGAGGAACAAGTAATGCTTTTACAGGTGATTTTGGAAGGTCTTGGGTTGGGGGCTTTGCTATTTCTTGTCTGTGCCGTGGGCATCCGCAAAGGGGCTGTTGGGATGGTGCATCTTTACAGCCCGGCGGTGCAGCGGCGGTGCGTGAAGCTGGGACTTACAACACGCGAAAAAATAAAGCAAAATGCTTTGATTTTCAAAGCGGTATGCGTTCCCGGCTACATCGCCTATGTGCTGGTCTGCGTCTATGGGATAAACGGTGCAAAGGGCTTTGTTCAGGGTTTCTGGCAGTTACTCGTCATCTTGTCCGTTATGAATCTCATGGACCGCCTGTTGGTTGACGGCTACTGGGTGGGGCACACGAACGCATGGACGATTCCCGGAACAGAGGACTTAAAGCCTTATATTACCGCCAAGGACAAGGCGAAAAAGTGGCTGTTCGGCACGGTGGGCATGGCAGTCATAGCGGCGGCACTGGCGACAATGATGACAGTACAGTAATCGGAAAGACCCTTCCGTCAGCGGCTTTTTCCGGTTTCTCGCCAAGGTCGGGGACAACGGGATGAAAATGCAGATCGTGAAAATCGAATTCGGAGGCAAGCAATGAAAATGAGCAAAGAAAAACGAGCACTCATCGCAGGTATGATTGGGTGCCTTTTATATGTGATCGGCGACTTTTTGTTTGCGGCGACCGGGAAAAGCCAAAGCACAGAATCCATTGGGCTGATGGTCAAGGTCGCCTATCTTGATATGGCAACATGGCGCATGGTGGTCAGCATCATCTGCGGTGTTCTCGGAACGGCACTCTATTACATCGGTTTTCACCAGATGTGGAAACTTTTGAAGCAACGCCTCACCCAACCGAAGCAGCAGAAATGGGTCAAGCTGTTTCAAATCGCCTATCTCACCGGCACGGTCTGCTGGGGCTATGTTCATGCTATGTTCATGAATGTGGCGCTGATCTTCAAGTTTACCTTTGAGAAATACGGCGATATGCAGGCGGCAGCTGAAATTGCCAACAAGGTGTTTTACTGCAACGCCGCGCCGCTGCTGGCAGCATATATCCTGTGTGATGTACTTCTTTCCGTCGTGATGCTCGTTATGATCTGGAAAAGGATGCTCCTGCTGAAAAACACAGCACAGCGGATATTGGCATCCTTCTGCAACCCCATCGTTTTTACGGGGATTGTGGGAAATCTCTTCACGCTTCTGCCGTGGCCGCTAGATCAGATCGATCACGGCACGGAATCCGCCGGACACCTGCTGGTTTTGGTATTGGGGCTGGTTTTGCTTCGGGAGAAGGCAAAATGCGGAGAATGTAAGGAGACCGTGCAATGAAATACGCCGGGATGCCTATGGGAATGTGGGCGCTGTTTGCCGGTTCCTTTCAAAAGCAGCTGACCGCTGTGCTGGGCTATGATGCAGCCACCGCAAGAGCCATCACGAAACAGGCGAAGCCGCAATACCGGCAGATCATTGCTGGTTTGCCGGAGTTTGAAAAGGTCGACCGTTTCAAAATGAATCTTGTCAACTGCGCCATGATTGGTGCGTTCATCCTCTCCATGCCGCAACGTCCGGAGGTGGACAGGATGACGGATTACTATGCAAGATCCATGATGACAAAGCCCATGCAGTGGTTCTGCCGCAAAAGCGGAAAAAGCAAGTTCACCCCAAAGGATATTGCCGCTATGAAGGCAACCGCCGCCCTGAAAGCCGCTGACCGCAACCCCTACTCGTGGAACATGGAGTTTTACGAATACCCGGACGGCAGCGGCTACGAGGGACGCTTTACCAAGTGCGGCATCTGTGTGCTGATGAAGGAGCTGGGGCTGTACGACCTGACCCCTGCTTTGTGCCATCTGGACTACACCATGAGCGAAGCGGGCGGTGTGACAAATTTTGTGCGGCAGTATACCCTTGCCTCCGGCGGACCCTACTGCGACTGCGGGTACAAAAAGAAAGGGTAACGGACGATGAAGAGGAAGGAAACCTATCTTTCCCGTGATTTCCGGGAGACTGTGGCACTGCGCTTTCCCGCGCAGGCAAAGGAACTGAACACCGCTTTCGATATGCGCCTGAGTGCGCTGCTGGCAGAAAATGCAGATGCAAGCAAGGAAAAGCAATACCACCTCAAGCGGCAAACCTTACCGGGCATTGCGGCCTACGAAACCTTGCAGCGGGTCATGCCGAAAGAGGAGGCACTGCAAACCGTTCACGGCTATGTGGAGCACTTGGCGAGAACGAGCCACAAACAGCTTGCCGCCCTGCTGCACATACCGGGGCTTTACCGCCTTGTTCCCGGCGTTTTCGTCAAATCCACCCGGAGCGTTTTCGGCCCGGCGGCGGGCTTTGCCCCAAAAGAACTGCAGACCGGTAACGGCGTCTGGCGTGTGGATATGATGAAGTGCCCCTATCACGACACCTGCACAGAATACGGCTGCCCGGAGCTGTGCCGCTGCTTTTGTGACAGCGATGACATCAGCTATACCGGGCTGCATCCGAAGCTGATCTGGGAGAGAACCATGACGCTGGGGCGTGGAAATGACCGCTGCGATTTCTGCATGAAGGTCGAAAAATAGCCGGGAGGCAGATTGGTATGGACATCAAACGATTCGGCAATAGACAAGGAAAGACCATGATGCTGCTGCACGGAAATCTTATGTGCTGGCGGCAGTTTGAGGATTTGATCCCGCTGCTGGAAAGGAAATTCTGCGTGTATGCCGTCAGCTTCGACGGCTTTGATGGAACCGGTGAAACGACCTACACGACTGCCCGGGATCAGGCGGACAAGTTGGCCGCTTATATTGAAAAAGAGCTTGACGGACAGTTGGATCTGCTTTTTGCAGAGTCGCTGGGCTGTGGACCGGCTGTTTTTCTGAAGGCTTCCCCAACCGTTCAGATCGATCGGATGATCCTCAGCGGGCCGGAGTATCTGGATTTCGGAGTGCTGAATCGACTGATTTTGAAGGTCATGCCGCAAAAGCAATATCGAACGGCACACGAAAAGTACATGCCTGCATGGGCGCTGCGCTTTATGGGGCAGACGGAGCAGGGAATGCAGACTATGCTCCGCCGTATCCCGGATCATATCAGCTTGGAATCCGTCCGGGCCACTTGGGAGGCAGGACTTTACCTCTATCGAACGGACTTTTTGGTACAGCCCGATGCAAAGGTCGCCTGTTGGTACGGAGAAAAAGAAGGGCACATGAAAAAGGCCATTCAGCGGCTGCGGACGGCATATCCGAGCCTGATCGTCCGCTGCTTCCCCGGTTTCGGCCATGGCGAGATCATCAATCATCCGGCACTGCTTGTGTCAGAGATGGAACGCTTTTGGCTATTATGATTACGAACAGGAAGCGAAGAAAATGAAGAAAGAAGTAACAAAGCAGTTTATCCGCTGGTGCATCGCGGCTGCGGTGTATGAGAAAAAGCACTCTGCGCACCTCGCAGGATGACAGCAATTGCTGAATTGTCTGTGTTTTTTGCAGAAAGTGCATCCATAGCTTCCGGTGTGTATATATGCTGAAGGATTACCCGCCTTTCCAAGCAAATGATTTTGAATATCTGCGGGGGAGGATACTGATCCCTCTCCCGGAAAATGACATTTTCAAAAAAGAAGATCAGAAACGGTTCGCAGATCTGTTCCGGAAACTGGATGCAGAGATCCGCACGGTTCCGGGCGGTCATGTGAGCTTCATTGTTCAGGCGGAACGGTATCTTGATTTGATGGAAACATTTTTGCAGAGAAATGGAATTTGACAGTTCACGTCTGCGAATCAGTAAGAAAAAGCGAATCTTCAGGAAAAGAGAATGGCCTATGTATAAATCACTTTTTGATCTTTCCCCGGAGCAAACTGCTTCCACGGCGATGCCCCGCACCGTCGTGTTCTCCAACGGAACGGGGAGCGGGAGTATGACCATCTGTCCACTGTTTTCGGGGGCGGAACTGTACTACAACGATATGCATCTTGTTTCCTTTGACGAGGCTCCCGCGCCAGCGCGGAATGTGATCGAGATCAACCACTGCCGCGTGGGGCGTTACGAGTGCAGTTTTGGGGAAAATAGCTGCTGCTATCTGGCAGCAGGAGATTTTGCGGTGTGTGCAGCAGCGCGCAAGAAATCCTCCTCCTGCTTCCCATTGCGGCACTATCACGGCATTACCATTCTGCTGGATCTGGATGCGATTTCGCCGGAAATGCGGAAACAAATGGAATGGTACGGCGTAGACCTTGATGTCATACGGCGGTACATCTGCACGGAAAACCGCTGCTGTATCCTGCGGTCAGAACCGACCATTGCCCATATTTTTTCAGAGCTTTACACAGCGCATTCTGTGCCGGACACCGGCTATCTTCGGCTGAAAGTGCTGGAGTTGCTGCATATTCTGACCCGGCTGAAAAACAGGGAAGATGTGCAGCAGACAGAGTATTTCAATCAGCATCAGGTGGAGTGTGTGAAGCAGGCTGCGGCTCTTCTCACGCAGGAACTGACAGTTCGCCGTACAATCGAACAGCTTGCACAGGAGGTCGGCCTTTCGCCTACGGCATTAAAAAGCTGTTTCAAAGGCATTTACGGAAGCTCGGTCTATGCGTATCAGAAAGAGTACCGGCTGCAGCTGGCACAGAAGCTACTACTCGAAACCGATTGCACGGTTGCTGGAATCGCCCATCGGGTCGGGTACGAAAATCCGAATAAGTTTTCTTCTGCATTTCGGGAAGCAGCCGGCATGACGCCTACGGAGTATCGGAAGATGCGTCCGATTGGATAGATTCTGTCGATTTGGTTCTTGCGCAGAAAGTCCGGTTCCAGTAAAATCAGTATCGTGATTAGTTGAAGCTAACGCCGATGTTCTGATTTTGTGGAGGAAATTGATAATGCGTTTGATGAAAAGAATTCTGAGTGCAGCTGCTGTGCTAGCTCTGTCTGCTTCTCTTCTGGTTGGCTGCAGCAGCGGCACGGCGAGCTCTGTTCCCGTTTCTGCAAGTTCTGCCGCAGAAAGCACTGTTTCTTCCGTAGAAGAGACCGCCTCTTCTGCTGTGGATGAAAACGAAGCTGCCGCTGCACAGCTGCTGAACGACCTAACAGGCAGCTATCAGGAACTGTGGCCGGTGATTCTGGCGGACGAATATAAGCAGACATGGCTGGATGTTTGTACCGCTCTCGTGGGCGAGGACAATGCCGAAGCTGCTTTTGAGAAGCTGTCCTCTATGGTGACAGGTGATGTTTACGGCGAGGATGCCGTCGAGGCCTATGCAAACGGCGGCGGTGCCTACTTCTGCGGCTTTACCAACGACCTTGCGACCCTGACCTTTGACGGCGAAACTTCTACCATTTCCGGCACCGATAAGGACGGCAATGTGCTGTTCTCCCATACCTATCACTATATTGGCATGGAGCCTGTGCGTGGGCTGTATGAGTTTCAAAGCGATGATGCCGATTCCGGCGAGTTCACCTACTTCTTCCTTGCGCCGGACACCAGTGCGGAAACTTACCATATTGAGTTTCGCTATGGTTCGGATGCAGAAGCTCTGAGCCAGTACGATACAGGCGAATATGCTTACTGGCTGGCCTCCGGCATTTCCACCGACTGTGACCAGACGATGATCGACAACTGCATTGAGCTGTTCTGCACCGAAAATCTGGCGGGTTAAAACGCAGAATGTGCTGTGGAGTTGAAATACCACAGCACATTTTTGCCGCAATCTGATTTGAAGGAGGTCTTTCCGTGAAAAAACAGTCCGATCTTTCCCGGCTGATGGGCTACGCCGGGAACTACCGATATTTCACCTACGCTTCGTGGGTGCTGTCTGCGGTCAGTGCGCTGGTGGCGCTGGTGCCTTTTGTGTACATCTGGAAGATCCTGCGGGATGTGTTGAACGCCGCGCCGGACTATGCGCAGGCGGTGAACATCCCCCATTACGGCTGGATGGCAGTGCTGTTTGCGGTGCTGGCTTACCTCATTTACATTGCGGCACTGATGTGCTCCCATCTGTCGGCGTTCCGGGTGGCGACCAATCTGCGGCTGGAGGTTTCCGAACACCTTGCCACACTGCCGCTGGGCTTTACGGAGACGTTTGGCAGCGGTAAGCTGCGCAAGATCATCCACGAGAGTACTGGCGCAGCGGAGACATTTCTCGCCCATCAGCTGCCGGACAAATATAATGCAATGGCAACACCCATAGGTCTGTTGGTTCTTTTGCTTGTGTTCGACTGGCGGCTGGGTCTGCTGAGTCTCGTTCCGGTGGCACTGGGCTTCGTCATCATGTCCGCCATGACAGGAAGGCGGATGGCAGACAAAATGCGGCAATACGGTAATGCGTTGGAATCAATGTCTAACGAGGCCGTGGAGTATGTCCGCGGCATCCCGGTAGTCAAGACCTTCGGGCAATCCGTCTTTTCGTTCAAAAAATTCAAAGCGACCATTGATGAGTACGAAAAGTGGGTCATTGCCTACACCAAAGAGCTGCGGATGCCGATGATGCTCTATACTGCCGCAATCAACGGTGTGTTTGCTTTCTTGATTGTAGGTGGGCTTCTGTTCACCCGGAACGGTGTGACTTCGGAATTTCTGCTGAACCTGCTGTTCTACATCATCATTACCCCGGTAATCTCCCTGACCCTGACCCGCATCATGTACATGAGCGAAAATGAACTCGTTGTGGCAGATGCGTTGGCTCGTGTGGATTCGGTTCTGGATGCGGAACCTGTGCCAGAAAACGATCATCCGCGGCATCCGAAAGATGCCTCTGTGTCCCTGAAAGATGTGCATTTCAGCTATGATAGCAAAACGGATGTTATCAAGGGCGTTTCGCTGAAAATTCAGCCGGGTCAGACGGTGGCTTTCGTTGGCCCCTCCGGCGGCGGCAAATCCACGCTGGCAAACCTTGTCTGCCGGTTCTTTGATGTGCAGAGCGGCAGCGTCCGGGTGGGCGGAGCGGATGTGCGGGATATCCCCAAGGAAGAGCTGATGGACGCCATTTCCTTTGTGTTCCAGAACAGCCGCCTGCTCAAGGGCAGCATTCTGGATAACGTCCGTCTGGGCAGACCGCAGGCCACCGAAGCCGAGGTGCTGGCGGCGCTGAAAGCTGCACAGTGCATGGATATCGTGGAAAAGTTCCCGGCGGGCATCCACACGGTCATCGGCACCAAGGGCGTGTATCTTTCCGGTGGCGAGCAGCAGCGCATTGCCATTGCCCGCGCCATGCTGAAAAATGTGCCCATCCTGATCCTGGACGAGGCCACCGCCTTTGCCGACCCGGACAATGAAGCAAAGGTGCAGGCAGCCTTTGCCCAGCTTGCCAAGGGCAAAACGGTGCTGATGATCGCGCACCGCCTGTCCACAGTCGCCAACGCCGACTGCATCTATGTGGTGCAGGATGGGCAGATTGTGGAATCCGGCACAAAGGACGAACTGTGTGCGCAGAACGGTCTGTTTGCCCGGATGTGGCAGGAGTATCAGGCGTCGGTGCAGTGGAAGGTCGCAAAGGAGGGGTAAGGAATGATCGAAAAAATTCAACACGCCACAGCCAGCTCCCCGGAGGGCGCAAAGGGGCTTGTAAAGGGCGTTCTGGCCTGTGCGTTCCAGAACATGGCGTTCATGCTGCCCACCGGGCTGCTGTATCTTCTGGTAAAAGACCTGCTGGCAGGCTCTACGAGCGGGAGAAGCACCTTTTATCTGGTGGGATGCGTTGCCTGCTTTGTGCTGATTTTGCTGACCACATGGTTCCAGTACAACGGCACCTATTTTACCACCTATAAAGAGAGCGGCACCCGCCGCCTGACCCTTGCAGAGCGGCTGCGCAAGCTGCCCTTGTCCTTCTTTGGCAAGCGGGATCTTGCTGACCTGACCAGCACCATCATGGCGGACTGCGAGGTACTGGAAAAGGATTGCTCCCACTTCATCCCCGGTCTGTTCGGTTCCCTCATCTCTACCGTGCTCATTGCCCTGAGCCTGTTCGCCTTTGAGTGGCGGATGGCACTGGCGGCTCTGTGGGTCATTCCGGTATCCGCTGCCATCGTGGTGGGCAGCTATCGGGTACAGGATAAGGAGCAGGCCAGGACCATGGCGGCGAAAATGGCCTGTGCGGACGGCATTCAGGAGTACATCGAGACCCTCCGGGACCTGAAAGCCAGCAATGCGGAGCATCGGTATCTGTCCGGCCTTTCCGACAAAATTCGGGCAGTGGAAAAGCAGTCTATTGTGGCAGAGCTGGAAACAGCACTGTTTGTGTCCTCTGCGGGCATGGTGCTCAAGCTGGGCATTGCGTCGGTGGCTCTCACAGGCTCGGTGCTGCTGGTGCAGGGCAGTATCGACGTGCTGACTCTGTTTCTGTTCCTGATGGCGGCCTCCCGGATGTACGACCCCATGCAGGGCGCTTTGCAGAATCTGGCGGCGGTCATTGCCATGCGTACCAATGTGGGGCGGATGAATGAGATTCTGGACGCTCCCCTGCAGACCGGCAGCGAGCAGCTGACCAATCAGGGCTGCGACATCGTGTTCGACCATGTGGGCTTTGCCTACAACTCCGGCGAAACGGTGCTGCGGGATGTTTCCTTTACCGCAAAGCAGGGGGAGGTCACAGCACTGGTCGGCCCCTCCGGCGGCGGCAAGACCACTGTTTCCCGGCTGGCAGCACGGTTCTGGGATTACCAGAAGGGCAGCATCACCGTGGGCGGCATGGAGGTTTTCCAAATCGACCCGGAAAAGCTCATGAGCCTGTATTCCATCGTCTTTCAGGATGTGACCCTGTTTGACAACACGATCCTCGAAAACATCCGTCTGGGGCGCAAGGGGGCCACCGACGAGGAGGTTCTGGCGGCGGCAAAGCTGGCAAACTGCGAGGAATTTGCCGAAAAGCTGCCGGACAAGTGGAACACCAACATCGGCGAGAATGGCTGCGCTCTTTCCGGCGGCGAGCGTCAGCGCATTTCCATCGCCCGTGCTTTTCTGAAGGATGCGCCTATCATCCTGCTGGACGAGGCCACCGCCAGCTTGGATGTGGAAAACGAAACTGCCATTCAGGAGGCACTATCCCGGCTCATAAAAAACAAGACCGTCCTCATCATCGCCCACCGGATGCGCACCGTAGCCGGTGCGGATCAGGTGGTGGTGCTGTCGGGTGGCATCGTGGCCGAGCAGGGCAGCCCGGCAGAGCTGTACGCCCGGAAGGGACTGTACACCCACATGGTGGATCTTCAGTCGGCAAGCCAGAACTGGACGATCTGAGAATGATGGCGGCTTTTATTTGGGAAAAAGTCTTGCATTCAGTTAAAAACTGTGGTATATACATTATACGAAACACTATTTTGAAAGAACGCTCCACCGTTCAATGATGTATAAATGGGAGGTGCCTGCCATGACCGCCGTGATCTATGCCCGCTATTCTACTGATAGTCAGCGCGAAGAATCCATTGAAGGTCAGATCCGGGAATGCACCGCCTATGCGGAAAAGAACGGCTTCACGGTGGTGAAGCATTACATTGACCGTGCCATCTCCGCTAAGACCGATAACCGCCCGCAGTTCCAGCAGATGATCAAGGACAGTGAGCGTGGCATCTTTGACATCATCATTGTCTGGAAGCTCGACCGCTTTGCCCGGAACCGCTACGACAGTGCCCGGTACAAGACTCAGCTGAAGCGAAACGGCGTGAAACTGGTGTCGGCAACGGAAGTCATTTCGGCTGGCCCGGAGGGTATTATTCTGGAGTCGGTGCTGGAGGGCTATGCCGAATACTACTCGGCTGACCTGTCCGAAAAGGTCGTGCGTGGCATGACCGAAAATGTTCTCAAGGGTATTTATAATGGCGGCACGATTCCGTTTGGCTACATGATCGATGAGACCCGGCATTACCAGCCCGACCCGTTGTTGGCTCCGTATGTGGAGCAGACGTTCCAGAAGTATGCGGACGGTGCGACCATGACTGACCTGCGGGATTGGTTAAAGGCACACAACATCAAAAATTCAATGGGCGGGGAGATGTCCTACAATACGATTCAGCGGATGCTGAGTAATCGCCGGTACATCGGCGAATTGCGTTTGCGGGATGTGGTACAGCCCAATGCGATCCCGGCATTGGTATCGGAAGAGCTGTTCAACAAGGTGCAGGAAAAGCTGGCGAAAAATAAAAAGGCCCCTGCCCGTCATAAGGCAGAGGAAAGCTATCTGCTCACCACCAAGCTGTACTGCGGCAAGTGCGGTGCACTGATGTTCGGAGAAAGCGGTGTCAGCCACACCGGGAAAATGTATACCTACTACAAGTGTGCTGCTGCCAAGAAGAAAAAGACCTGCGATAAAAAGGCCGTGCGGAAACAGTGGCTGGAAGATTTGGTGGTCAACGAGACCATGAAGCTGGTGGAAGATGACGCTTCCATGAATGCAATTATCGCCAAGGTTATGGAACTGCAAAATCAGGAGAGCACCGACCTGCCTATCTACGAAAAGCAGCTGCGGGAAACGGAAGTCGGCATCACCAATATGCTGAACGCCATCCAGATGGGCATTCTGACCAGCTCCACCAAGGAGCGGCTGGAAGCTCTGGAAGAGCAGAGGAAGGAACTGCAAGCCCGCATTGCAGAGGAACGGCTGGCAAAACCGAAGATGAAAGAAGAGTTCGTTCGGTTCTGGCTGCTCCGTTTCCGCAAGCTGGATATGACCCAGCCGGAGCAGCGGCAGGCACTGGTGGATACCTTCATCAATGCCATCTATCTCTACGATGATAAGGTACTTATTACCTTTAACTATAAGGAAGGTACGGAAACGGTCGCTTTTGGGGAAGCCGTAAAAGCGGAGAAAAGTTCGGATATGAGTGCGCGAGGTGCACCAGATATTGAACGTCAATTCGTAAGATTTGACGTTCTTTCTTTATGTAGAAAAGCGGCTGCACACTTTCTGCACACCGTTTGCACATTTGCCCGAATCGGGGGCTTTTCTGCGCATGGCTTGCACAGCCTGCTTTCCTTTGCATAAAAAGAAGAGAAGTTAGGCGAACAAGGCTCTCGTCAACTCTCTGCGTTCGTCTGCATCCATCAGCCGGATGGCTTCAAGGATCTCCTTACCGGAGATTTTTGTTGCCGCCGGCTTTTTATTTTGCTGGATCTGGGATGCTGCCGGGGTCAGGTCTTGGGAATAGAAGTTGGCTTCGATTTTCTCGGTCAACTCCAGCCGGGGTTTGTCCTGCGTGTGGGCATATCCATTTTGCGTCCTTCTATCTGCCCGGTGACTTTGTTCCGCACATTCGCATTATGAACACCGGCTATCAGACGGCCAGCCTGGGCAATCTGTTCGGCCTGCCTTATGTGGGCATGCGTAAACCGGCCCCCATTGATACGACGACGCTGAACTATAATTGGCAGATCTGGGAGACCAATGCGTTCAGCATTTATACCAAGGAAACGGACGAAGTTGACGAGCAGAGCGCACAGGAAGCCGTTGCTGCCGTGCTGCGGTATCTCAGCCGGGTCGGTTTACTGCGATACCACTGCCACAGCGGGTATCTGTCCACCGTCGTGCAGGAAAACGAGATGGCAAATGTACTCACCCCGGCGGGCGGGATCTTCCGCCGCTTCGTGGAGCCGGGACAGGAAGTGGAGTATGGTCAGAAAATGGGCGTGATCCTTGACCCGTTTACTGCAGAGGTGGAGGCAGAGATCACCTGTCCGACCAGCGGTGTTGTTTTCTTCGCTTTGAAAAAACCGCTGACAACAGAACATGAGGTCGCATTTAAGGTGATCCGGCGGCTGCATGGGGGATGTTTGTAAACAAGATTTTTGTATTTCGTAGAGAGCGAGTATAAAAATCAGATACAAGACCCAACTAAGGAAGGTACAGTCCGTGATGTCGAGCTGTACAGCAATTTCAAAACCATTGCCGAAAGTATTCCCGAAACGTCGGTCTTGCTGTATAATGATTCCGGAGGCCCGGCCAGGCGGGGCTTTGTAAAAACCATGACCGAAGCCGGTCTGCTGTAAATCATACCCCACAAGGAGGTCTGTTTTATGAACTCGACTCTGCGAAAGGATGCCGATGCCATCATCGCATCCAGCCTGAACGCTGTCCTGCCGGACGAAGCTGTCCGCCGCGCATTGAAAGCCTTTGCACCCAAGGGCGGCAGGGTGCTGCTGGTCGCAGCGGGCAAGGCCGCATGGCAGATGGCACACGCAGCGGTGGAAGCGCTGGGCCGTGTGGACGGCGGCGTGGTCGTGACCAAATACAAGCACGTCAGGGGCGAAATTCTGGGAGTAAATTGTTATGAAGCAGGCCATCCGGTGCCGGACGAGAACAGTTTTGCGGCCACCGAGAAGGCATTGGAGCTGGTGCGCGGCCTGGCGGCGGAGGATACCGTGCTGTTTCTGCTCTCCGGCGGAGGAAGTGCATTGTTTGAAAAAACGCTGCTCCCCGGCACAGAATTGCAGGACATCACCGGCCAGCTCCTTGCCAGTGGCGCTGACATCGTGGAGATGAACACCATCCGCAAACGGCTTTCGGGCGTCAAGGGCGGGCGGTTCGCGCAGGCATGCGCCCCGGCTCAGGTATTCAGCATCGTGCTGAGCGATATTCTGGGCGACCCGCTGGATATGATAGCCAGCGGCCCGGCGGTGCCGGATACCTCTACTTGCGCACAGGCGCTTGCCATTGCGGAGAAGTATCACCTGAAGCTCTCGGAACAGGCAAAAGTTCTTCTGGCGCAGGAAACGCCCAAGATGCTGGACAATGTGACGACCCAGATCACTGGCAGTGTGCGGGAGCTTTGCACCGCTGCCGCTGCCGCCTGCCGGGAGCTTGGCTATGAGCCCGTCCTGCTGACCGACCAGCTCTGCTGTGAAGCCCGGGAGGCGGGCAGCTTCCTTGGCTCCATCGTCCGGACCCACGCGGGGCAGGGGAAAAAGCTGGCCTACATCGCAGGCGGCGAGACGGTCGTCCACCTGACCGGCAAGGGTCTCGGCGGACGGAATCAGGAGCTTGCCCTTGCAGCGGTTCCGGCGCTGGCCGGGCGGGATGCAGCAGTGTTCTCGGTGGGCAGTGACGGCACCGACGGCCCCACGGATGCTGCCGGCGGCTATGTGGATGGTGACACCCTCTCCGCACTGACCGCCAAGGGCTGGAAGGTGTTCGATACCCTGCAAAACAACGACGCCTACCATGCACTGAAAGCTGTGGACGGCCTTATCATGACCGGCGCTACTGGCACGAATGTCAATGATGTTGCCGTGGCGCTGGTGGGGGAAAAGTAAAAATGTGATTCTGGTATGAAAGAGGGGAGGCTCCCATGTACGTCGATTGGGAATACTACAAAATTTTCTATTATGTGGCGAAGTATCAGAACTTTACGAAAGCGGCGCGGGTGCTGGGCAACAACCAGCCCAACATCACCCACTCGATGAACCGGCTGGAAAGCCAGCTGAACTGTGTGCTCTTTACCCGCTCCAACCGGGGCGTCACCCTGACGCCGGAGGGCGAGATGCTCTACTCCCGCATCGCCTCGGCGGCGGTGCAGATACAGGACGCGGAGGAAGAGCTGAGCGCCAGCGCCACCCTCGAGCATGGCTCCATCAGCATCAGCGCGACGGAGACGGCGCTGAACATCTATCTGGCCGAGAAGCTGCGGACGTTCCACACCGAGTATCCCGGCATCCGGCTGCGCATCTCGAACCACTCTACGCCCCAGGCGGTGCAGGCTGTGAAGAACGGAGAAGTGGATTTTGCCATCATCTCCACCCCGGCGGAAGTAGAACAGGGCCTGAAGATGGTGGAACTGAAACCGTTTTATGAAGTGCTGGTGGGTGGAAAGACCTTCACTGCACTGGCCAGCCAGCGCCTGACGCTGAAGGAACTGAGCTGCTATCCGCTCATCTCTCTCAGCGATGAGAGCATGACCCGGAGCTTCTACCGGCAGTTCTTCCTCGACCACGACGCCGTGCTCCGGCCCGACACCGAGGCCGCCACCACCGACCAGATGCTCACGCTGGTGAAAAGTGAGCTGGGCCTTGCCTTCGTGCCGGAACCGATGACGAAAGAGCTTCTGGCCCGCGGCGAGCTTGTCGAGCTGCATCTGCAGGAGATCATTCCCTCCCGCTCTATCTGCCTCGTCTACGACCATCACCGCCCACTGAACACGGCGGCCCGGAAGTTCCAGCAGATGCTGACAAAAGCGGAGCCGGGCCATCCGGTAGCGCCGAAGCAGGCGGAGGGCGTCTCTTTCGAATCCCAATAAAATGATTTGTCGTTGTCCCATACCGGAAAGCTTCCCTTTTGATCTGGGAATTTGTTGCAGCGCTTTCAGGCAGCAGTGCTATTATAAAAGAATTTGCAGGATGGGTAAGACGTATCTTGGATATGGCTGCAATATTCGTTCTGTATTGGAGAAACTGCCGGCCTTTTATTTTACAGGTCAGATGGACCCGCCGTTGGTCGCCGCAACTTCGCCATACCAGAAGGCACTGTCTTTCGGGATGCGCCGCCCGGAAGCGTAATCGACGTACACCAGACCAAAACGCTCTCTGTATCCGCTGTGCCACTCGTAGTTGTCCAGCAGGCTCCAATGAAAGTACCCTCGCACGTCGGCACCGGCCTGAATGCCCTCGGAGAGTTTTTCCAGATAGCGCGCCAGAAAATCGATTCGCTCCACGTCATGCACCTTGCTGTCCCGATAGATTTTGTCGGTGCAGGATAAGCCGTTCTCCGCGATGAACATGGGCAGTCCATACCGCTCCTGGATGTAACGGGGACCCCAGTTCAGGCTTTCCGGCTCTACCGGCCAGTTCATGGCTGTGTGAGCGTATCCCGCAGGGCGCTCCACATAACAGGGACCATTCGTTCCCATCTGTACAGGCGCGGCATTGTAGATGTTCAGCCCGAGCATATCCGGTCTGCCCAGAGGCAGGGCGTCGTTGATGTATTGCGGCACAGCACCGATGCAGGCGGAAAGCTGCGGCCCACAGAGGTCCGGTCCGGGCCAGCGGCCAAGGCACAGAGGGTCGAGCGACATCGTGTGGGTGAAGGCCCAGTCCTCGTCCGGGCAGGCAAAGGTCAGAGCCCGGGCGGCGTCCACATCTGCTTTTGCCTCAGATGCGGGGTAGCAGATGCGGCCTGTGGAGACGAAGCCCACTCTGTTTTCGGCGTCCGTATGGCGGAGCTCCTGCGCGGCAAGGCAGTGCGCATAGATGATATTCTGCCAGCAGGTGAACTGCCCTTCCAGCGGGAGTTTCAGCCCCGGCGCATGCTCACCTGTCCCATAGCCCATTTTCACGATACAGGCAGGCTCATTGAAGGTGAACCACTGGTGGACCCTGCCTTTGAAATGTTCTGCCATTTTTGCCGTGTAGACTGCAAACGCCCGGGCGGTGTCCTCATTCTGCCAGCCGCCCTTTTCTTCCAGCGCCTGCGGCAAATCCCAGTGATACAGCGTAATATACGGCTCGATGCCCGCTTCCAGCAAAGTATTCACAAGACCATCGTAATAGGCAAAGCCTTTTTCGTTCCAGTCCGTGCCGCCGGTGGGGGCGATGCGCGTCCACGCCACAGAGAAGCGATAGGCTTTCAGGTGCATCGACTTCAGCAGTTCGATGTCTTCCCGCCAGCGGTGATAGCTGTCGCAGGCGGTATCACCGGTCTCGCCCCGATAGGTGCGGCCCGGTGTGTGGGAGAAAACATCCCAGATGCTCCGGCCTTTTCCATCCTCGACGGCACCGCCCTCGATTTGATAGGCTGCAGTTGCAGCGCCCCATACAAATTCTTTTGGAAATACTGCCATGTTCGTTCTCCTTTTATCTCGTCAGATACATGTGTACAGGAACTTGAGATCCTTACTGATTATAGTATACTCTTCTGTGGCTGCCGGTGCAAATAGCATTTTATTGGTGACCATTGTGGAAATACACATCAGGATACGCTATACTAAAACAGAGAACATGGAATTCATCTGGCGAAAAAAAGCCAAAGGGAAGGGAAACCAAAATGATAGACAAAATGCTCGTGCGCGGGGCAAAGGTACACAACCTGAAAAACATCGACGTGGACATCCCGCTGAACAAGATCGTGGGCATTGCGGGCGTGTCGGGGTCGGGTAAATCCTCGCTGGCGCTGGGGGTGCTGTATGCCGAAGGCTCCCGCCGGTATCTGGAGGCGCTGTCCACCTACACCCGCCGCCGGATGACCCAGGCTTCGAAAGCCTCGGTGGAAGAGGTGCTGTATGTCCCGGCGGCGCTGGCACTGCACCAGCGGCCGGGCGTGCCGGGCATCCGCAGCACCTTCGGCACCGGCACGGAATTGCTGAACAGCCTGCGGCTCATGTACTCCCGCCTCGCAAGCCACCGCTGCCCGAACGGGCATTACATCCCGCCGACGCTGGCTGTTGCGGCGGGCAAGGAGCTGGTCTGCCCGGAGTGCGGTGCGTATTTTTATGCGCCGTCGGCGGAGGAGCTGGCTTTCAACTCTCAAGGGGCCTGCCAGAAGTGCGGCGGTACAGGCAGCGTCCGGACGGTGGACATGGCGTCGCTGGTGCCGGACGACTCGCTGACCATTGACGGCGGCGCAGTGGCCCCGTGGAACAGCCTGATGTGGTCGCTGATGACAGACGTCTGCCGGGAGATGGGCGTGAGGACGGATGTGCCGTTCCGCGACCTGACCGAACAGGAAAAGGACATCGTCTACCACGGTCCGGCAGAGAAAAAGCATATCTTCTACCACGCCAGGAACTCGAATCAGGCCGGCGAGCTGGACTTTACCTATTACAATGCCGTCTACACTGTAGAAAATGCTCTTGCAAAGGTCAAGGATGACAAGGGCATGAAGCGGGTGGAAAAGTTCCTGCGGGAAGATGTCTGCCCCGAGTGTCACGGCTCACGGCTCTCAGCGGCGGCGCGTGCGCCGAAGCTGCGGGGCATCTCGCTGGACGAAGCCTGCCAGATGACGCTGGAAGCCCTCGTGGAGTGGGTGAAGGGCGTGCCGGGCAGCCTGCCGGAAGAGATGCGCCCGATGGCGGAGAGCATCTGCGAGGCATTCGAAAGTACCGCCAAGCGGCTGATGGATTTAGGTCTGGGTTATCTGACGCTTGACCGCTCGGCCTCGACCCTTTCCACCGGTGAGCGCCAGCGGATGCAGCTGGCCCGGGCCGTCCGCAACCGCACCACCGGCGTGCTCTATGTGCTGGATGAGCCGTCCATCGGCCTGCATCCGTCGAACATCGTGGGCCTGACCGGTGTGATGCACGACCTCGTGGCCGACGGCAACTCGGTCATTCTGGTGGACCACGACACCCAAATCCTGAAAGAGGCCGACTGGGTGATCGAGATGGGGCCGGAAGCGGGAGTCAAGGGTGGACATGTCATTGCCGAAGGGACGATAGCTGATTTGGAGGCAAAGCCGGAGTCCCAGATCGGGCCGTTCCTCTCCGGAAAAGCTGAGACAAAGCTGCGCCGGTGTGCCAGGGAAGGAGAGATGTTCGCAGAGGGGGCTATCCATCTCTCCACCGGCAGCATCCACACGGTCAAGCCTTTGGAGCTGGATATTCCCAAGGGGCGGCTCACCGTGGTAACGGGCGTGTCCGGCTCCGGCAAAACGACGATGGTGCTGGAAAGCCTCGTACCGGCGCTGGAAGCAAAGGTAAACGGCAGCGCCCTCCCGGCACATATCCGGGAGATTCGCGCCGAGGGCATCGCGCACGTCAAGCTCATCGACGCGACGCCCATCGGCATCAATGTGCGCTCTACCGTGGCGACCTACGCGGGCGTCCACGACGAGCTGCGGAAGCTCTATGCCAAATCTCCGGACGCCAGGCAAAAGGGCTTCAAGGCCAGCGATTTTTCCTACAACACGGGCAGTCTGCGCTGCCCCGGCTGCGACGGCACCGGTGAGGTGAGCCTGGACGTGCAGTTCCTGCCGGATGTGAACATCGTCTGCCCCGACTGCCGGGGTTCCCGCTACGCGCGGGCGGCTTACGGCGTGAAGCTGACCAACGAGGCGGAGCAGACAGCCTCTTTGCCGCAGCTGATGGATATGGACGTCAATTCCGCCCTTGAGTTCTGCGGCGGGATGAAGACCGTGAGCCAGCGCCTGCAGACATTGCAGCAGCTGGGTCTGGGCTACCTGACACTGGGCGAGGAAACGCCCAGCCTCTCCGGCGGCGAGGCCCAGCGCCTCAAGCTGGCCAGCGAGATCGGCCGCACCCAGACCGACTCGGTATTCGTTTTCGATGAGCCCAGCATCGGCCTCCACCCGCTGGACGTGCAGGTGCTGCTGCGGGTGTTCCAAGCCCTGCTGGACGACGGCGCAACGGTCGTTGTCATCGAACACGACCTTGATGTCATCCGCAACGCGGACTATGTCATCGACATGGGGCCGGGCGGCGGCGAGAGCGGCGGCCGCGTCGTGGCAACAGGCACGCCGGAGGAGATCCAGGAAAACCCGGAGAGTATTACCGGAAGATATTTATAACAAAAAGGGGGCAGGTGCTGCATGGCACCTGCCCCCTTCGTCAATATTCTTATTTGCTTTCCGGGACACCGCGCAGTTCGGCACGGAAGCGCTCGGGAAAATCTTCTTCCCGGATATTTTTGACGACTCCCAGAAGCTTTGCGGTTTCGCCTACGGGATAGACCATGATGCACTTCCGATGCTTCGCTGACAATCAAAACAAAAAGTTAATTCTCGGAAGAAATATCCTGACCGAAATACTTCTCGCTCAGCTCCTTGAGGGTGCCGTCAGCGCGCAGCTCGTCGATGGCGCTGTTGAGGGCGTCGAGGAAGGAAGAGTCTTCGCTCTTGACGATAGGGATCGCAACGTGAGAAGCATCTTCGGTCTGGGCGACCAGCTTGAAGTCGGCGTCCGGATGGACGTTCAGGTAGTCGTAGAAGGAGACGTTGGCGTTCAGGGTGGCGTCGATGCGGCCAGCGGTCAGCAGCTGGATGGTCTCTTCCAGCGTGTCGATGCCCTGCACGGTCGCGCCGTAGCTCTCGGCCAGCTCCATGTAGGTGGAAGCGAGGCTGTTGGCCGTGGTCTTGCCGGCAAGGTCCTCGAAGCTCTTGATGTCGTCGTTATCCTTGCGGACGGCGAGGGCGGTGTGGATGTAGCCGTAGGGAGTGGTGAAGTCGTAGGTCTTGGCGCGCTCTTCGGTGACTTCGACACCGTTGCAGACGAGGTCGTAGCGGCCAGCGTCCAGACCGGCAAACAGGCTGTCCCAGTCGCTCTCGACGTACTCGGGCTCGACGCCCAGCTTCTCGGCAATGGCGCGGGAGACTTCGACGTCGTAGCCCACGAGGGTGTCGCTCTCATCGTGGAAGCTCCAGGGCTGCCATGCGCCTTCCAGCGCGATGACCAGCTTACCGTTGGACTGGATGGTCTCCAGCTTGTTGGCGGCAGCAGCGGAAGCAGAAGCAGCGGTACTGGAAGCAGTGGAGGCAGAAGTGTTGGAAGAGCAGCCAGCCAGCGAGAGAACACCGGCAGCGGCCATGACGCTCATGAGAGAAATAAAGGTTCTGCGTTTCATAGGTGATGATCCTTTCTTATTCAGTATGGGAAATTTTCTGAAGGAACTCACGGGTCCTTGCCTCTTTGGGATGGGCGAAGAACTCCTGCGAGGGGGCTTCCTCGACCACGACACCGTTTTCCATAAAGACGGTGCGGGACGAGACGTTGCGGGCAAAGCCCATCTCATGGGTGACGACCAGCATGGTCATGCCCTCCTGTGCCAGCTGCCGCATGACGGCCAGCACCTCGCCGGTCAATTCCGGGTCGAGGGCGCTGGTGGGTTCGTCGAAATAGATGATCTCGGGGCCGGAGGCAAGAGCGCGGGCGATGGCCACGCGCTGCTGCTGACCGCCCGACAGCTGACGGGGGTAGTAGTCGGCCCGGTCAGCGAGGCCGACCTTTTCCAGCATCTTCATGCCGACGGCATCGGCCTCCACTTTGGGCATCTTCCGGGCGACGATGAGGCCCTCGGTGACGTTCTGCAGGGCCGTTTTGTTGCGGAAGAGGTTGTAGTTCTGGAAGACGAATGCCGTCTTGCGGCGCAGCCGCGCGATGCTGGCGCGGTCAGCGTGGGCGAGGTCGAAGGTCTCGCCGTCGAAGGCGAGCTTGCCTGCGTCCGCCGTCTCGAGGAAGTTGAGACATCGCAGCAGGGTGGTCTTGCCTGAGCCGGAAGGGCCAAGGATGGCCACGACGTCGCCCTTTTCCACCGTCAAATCGACGCCGCGCAGTACGTCCAGACTGCTGGTCGGCTTGGGGACGCGGCCAAAGATGCCGAGATGGACGCCGGGCTTTGCGTAAGTATGGAAGGATTTGTGGACGCCGCGTATCTCTAACATTGCCATAACAGCCACACTCCTTTCTTACTGGAAGCCGTGGGCGTTGAGCTGGCGCTCCAGCAGCCCTTGCAGCTTGGTGATGACGGTACAGAACAGCAGATACACCACGGCCACCTCACAGTAGATGGGCAGGAAGATGTAGGTGCGGGCGGCGACGCGCTGGCCGGCCATGAACAGCTCCGCTACCGTGATGTTGGAGGCCAGAGAGGTGTCCTTTATCATGCCGATGAGGGAGTTGGAGAGGGCAGGCACGGCGGTGCGCAGGGCCTGCGGCAGCACGATGCGGCGCATGATCTGCCACCAGCTCATGCCGACGCAGTAGCCGGCTTCCAGCTGGCCCTGCGGCACACTCTCGAGTGCGCCGCGCATGGTCTCGGCACAGTATGCACCCTCGTTGAAGGCGAAGGCGATGACTGCCGCCGGGAAAGCGTCCAGCATGATGCCCACGCTGGGCAGGCCGTAAAAGATGATGAAAAGCTGCACCAGCAGCGGCGTGCCGCGGATGACCCAGATGTAGAACCGGGCCAGCTGGCTCAGCACCGGCACCCGGGCGTACTGCACCAGCGCCACAGCCACCGCCAGCACCATCGCCAAGGTGAACGAGATGAGGGTGAGGGGAATGGTCATGGTGAGGCCCGCCGAGAGGATGCGGGGAAGAGCCTCCCAGAGCACGCTGACGGTGCGGTTGGATAAGAGTGTTTCCAGCATGGATACTCCTTTTTCAAAATTTGAATAAACAGACAGGACAAGTGGGTGGACATATTATATACCTTAAAGCAGGGTCAAAGTCAAGAGGAAAAAATGAAAATCCTACAAAACCTACCAGAATACTATAACATGATTTGGAAATGAACGCAAATGGTTTCGAAAAATTGCATGGTATAGACGAAATAGATGAAAAACAGGTGCTGACTTTGTGCAGAACGGCAGAGTAGTTGACGCGGCAGAAGCTTTCGGGTACAATAGAACCGTATAGACCTGTAAAGGTACAAACAGGCCGCACGCCCCGCCAGAGACGGGAGCGCGGCGGATACGGAGGACAAACGTGATGAAACGTATTGGTATTCTGGGCGCTGGCACCTGGGGCATGGCCCTTGCACGGATGCTGACTGTGAGCGGGAATGATGTGCTGGTGTGGTCGGCCATCGAAAAGGAGATCGACAGCCTTTCCACCACCCGCAAGCACCCCAACCTGCCGCAGATGAAAATCCCCGACGAGCTGCGGTTCACCAAGAGCATCGAGGAAGTCTGCAAAGACAAGGACATCCTGCTGTTCGCAGTGCCGTCGGTGTTCGTCCGCTCCACGGCGGCAAAGGCCCGGCCCTATGTGGCCGACGGCCAGATCATCGTGGACGTGGCAAAGGGCATCGAGCCCGACACCCTGTACACCATGACCGAAATCCTGGCCGATGAGCTGGGCAAGGAAGGCGGCCCGAAGGGCGTGCGTCTTGTGGCCCTGTCCGGCCCCACACACGCCGAGGAAGTGGCCATCGACCTGCCCACCACCATCGTGTCGGCCAGCAAGGATATGGAGGCCGCTGCCTATGTGCAGGAGGTCTTCACCAACAATGTCATGCGCGTCTACACCAACGAGGACATCAAGGGTGTAGAGCTGAGCGGCGCCATGAAGAACGTCATCGCGCTGGGCGTCGGCATCTCCACCGGCCTCGGCTACGGCGATAATGCCCGCGCTGCCCTCATCACCCGCGGCATCGCCGAGATCGCCCGTCTGGGCGTGGCGATGGGCTGCAATGTCCACACTTTCGCAGGTCTGGCCGGTATCGGCGACCTCATCGTGACGGCTACCAGTATGCACAGCCGCAACAACCGCGCCGGTATCCTCATCGGCAAGGGCGAGACCCCGGAAAATGCCGTCAAGGAAGTCGGCATGGTGGTCGAGGGCATGAACGCCCTGCCCGCTGCGCTGGAACTGGCCGAGCGGTATCAGGTGGAAATGCCCATCGTCCAGACCGTCAACGCCATCGTCAACAAGGGCATGAGTGCGGCAGAGGCTGTCAAGTCCCTGATGGAGCGCGGCCTGAAGAACGAGCTGCCGCAGGGCTACGAAAAATAAACGAAAAGGGGCGGTATCATGCCTTCTACCTACGCACACCGCCGCTTTGGTGCGGATGTTCTGGCCCTGCTGCCGGACGGTCTGCGCGCGACGCTGGAACAGCACCGGGAGCTTTACGACATAGGTCTCCACGGGCCGGACCTGATGTTTTATTACAAGGCCCTGCAGTCGAACCCGGTGAACCGTCTGGGCAACACCATGCACGAGCAGAAGGGCGAGGTGTTTTTCACCCGCGCCCGCACCGTGGTGGAAAATGCAACGGATAAAAGCGCCGCACTGGCTTATGCGCTGGGCTTTGTCTGCCACTTCGCGCTGGACAGCACCTGTCACCCTTATGTGGAAGCCTATGTCCGGGAGAGCGGTGTGGGACACTGCGAGATCGAGACGGAGTTTGACAACGCCCTGATGCGGGAAGACGGCCTCGACCCCATAAAGTTCTTCACGGCCAGCCACATCAAACCCAGCCGGGAGCGGGCCGAGGTCATCGCGCCCTTCTACGAAGGCGTCACGGTGGACGAGACGCTGGCGGCGATGAAGGGGATGATAACGGTGCATCATCTTTTGCAGGCGGCGAACCCCGTCAAGCGCTGGGTGGTGCTGACCGGGATGCGCGTCGCGGGCAAGTATGAGTTCATGCACGGCCTTGTGGCGAACCCGCAGCCGAACCCCAAATGCGTCCAGAGCAGCCAGAAGCTCGAAGAGCTGTATAAAACGGCTGTGCCGCTGGCGGTAAGGCTCATCGAAGAGTATGCAGAGAACAAGCCGCTTGGGGCGGAGTATCAGCATACGTTTGGGGAGAACTGAGAGGAGCACCGGATGGAAAAAAGCGGTAAATTCCGCCTGACGAGCTTGGAGCGGAACTGGATCCTGTACGACGTGGGCAACTCGGCCTTTGTGCTGATGGTGGCCACCCTTATCCCCATTTTCTTCAATGCGCTGGCGGCAGCCGGGGGCCTGAGCTCGGTGGAGTATCTGGCTTACTGGGGCTATGCCAGCTCGGCTGTGACCATCATCACGGCGGTTTTGAGCCCCATTTTGGGGACAGTGGCTGATACGAAGGGCTTCAAGAAGCCTATCTTCATACTCTGCGTTTTCGTGGGCATCGTGGGCTGCTGCGCCATGGGCGTGGCGTCGGCGTGGCTGCCCTTCCTCGTCATCTTCGTTATTGCGAAGGTGGGATTTTCGGGCAGTCTGGTGTTCTACGACTCGATGCTCAGCGACGTGACCACTCCCGAGCGGATGGACGAAGTGTCCAGCCGGGGCTATGCGTGGGGATACATCGGCAGCTGCGTACCCTTCGTGGTCTGCCTCGGTCTTGTGCTGGGGGCGGGGAGCATTGGCATCAGCCAGATGACGGCGCTGAACCTGGCACTCCTGCTGACGGCGGCGTGGTGGCTGCTCACGACCCTGCCGCTGCTGAAAAGTTATAAACAGCTCTACTATGTGGAGGTGGAAAAGCACGCTGTCCGGCAGAGTTTTGCCCGCATCGGCCATACCCTGCGGCATCTGCCGGAGGATAAGCAGGTGTTCTGGTTTTTGCTGGCGTTCTTCTGCTACATCGACGGCGTGTACACCATTATCGACATGGCGACGGCCTACGGCACGGCACTGGGTCTGGACACCACCGGCCTTTTGCTGGCACTTCTTGTGACCCAGATCGTGGCGTTCCCGTCGGCCCTCATCTTTGGGCGGTTGTCGAACAAGTACCCCTCGGCAAAGCTCATCCCGGTATGCATCGCGGCCTACGCGGGCATCGCGGTGTTTGCGTTTTTCCTGACCCAGCAGTGGCAGTTCTGGGTGCTGGCCGTCATCGTGGGCATGTTCCAGGGCGGCGTGCAGGCGCTCAGCCGCTCCCACTTTGCAAAGATCATCCCGCCGGAAAAGTCGGGCGAATACTTTGGCCTCTTCGACATCTGCGGCAAGGGCGCGTCCTTCCTTGGCACCATGATCGTCAGCGTGGGAAGCCAGCTCACCGGCAGCGCCAATGTGGGTGTCGGCTCCCTCATCGTGCTGTTCATCGTGGGATTCGTGTTGTTCAGGGTGTCGTGCAAAAAAGAAGTCGTTCCTGAATGAGATAACGTAACATCTGCTGCGCAGCAGCAAATTGGAGAAGCACAAAAATGCGTTTAGCGAAGCGGCTGGCATTTTTGTGCTTCGACTTCTTCTTTGGGCTCTGAAAGGGGCGAGCAGCCCCTTTCTCATGAATCCAGCGCGTCGAAATCGCTGGCGCTTTTCTGATTCTCTTTTGGCGACAAAAGAGAATGAACCCCGCCGTTAGTTGCGCCTTACAAAAATACATAGTAAAATAAGCTCAAATCAAAAAATATAAAGGAGCAAGACCATGAAACAATATCCCGGCTACACCCTCGTCAAGCGCGAGGACTGCCCCGAACAGCACGGAACGCTGACTGTGCTGACCCATGACGTCAGCGGGGCGGCTGTCCTGCTGGTGGAAAACGACGACGACAACAAGGCCTTCGGCATCGGCTTCGGCACCTTCCCCGCCGACGACACCGGCGTGTTCCACATCCTCGAGCACTCGGTGCTGGCAGGCAGCGAGAAGTACCCGGTGAAGTCGCCGTTTTTGCAGCTGCTCAAGAGCAGCATGGCGTCCTTCCTGAACGCCATGACCTTCCCGGACAAGACGGTGTATCCCTTCGCTACCCCCAACGAGACGGACTTCAAGAACCTGATGGACGTCTATCTCAACGCGGTGTTCTGCCCGCTGGCCATGGTGGACAAGGGCGTGTTCGAGCAGGAGGGCTGGCACCGGGACGAAGACGGCACGGTGAGCGGCGTCGTCTACAACGAGATGCAGGGGGCGCTGGCGACGCCGGACGCACAGCTGCAGAACGCTCTGAGCCGGGCAATGTTCCCGGATACGGCTTACGGCTTCGTCTCCGGCGGCGACCCGGCGTCCATTCCGGCGCTGACCTATGAGAAGTATGTGCGGGTCTACCGCCGCCACTACAGCGCCGACAACTGCTGCATCACCCTCTACGGCAAGATGGACATGGCCGAGAAGCTGGCCTTCCTCGACGAGCAGTATCTGAGCCGTATGCCCAAGAGCGCCAGCCGCCCCCGCCTGACGGTGCAGGACGAGCAGGTCGGTACGAAGCGGAATATTCCGTACTACACCGAGAGGCCGGAGCCGGACGAGGCTCAGTGTGCGCTGGCGTGGTACACCGGTGCGTTCAGCGACCGGGAGCGCCAGCTGGGCGTGGAGATCCTGCTGGACGCCCTGCTGGGAACGAACCAGGCGCCTCTGAAAGCCGCCCTGCTGGAAGAAAAACTGGGGGCGGACATCGACGTGGGCTTCGATGACAGCACGCTGCAGCCGACCTTGGAGCTTGTGCTGCGGGGCGCGACGGAAGAGTCGGCGGGCAAGTTTGCCGCTGCAGTGCGCAAAGCCGTGGACGGCATCCTCGAGAAGGGCATCCCCGAGGAGCTGCTGATGGCAAGCCTCAACTCCACCGAGTTCGCTTCCCTTGAGCGGCCGGGCAGCATCCCGGACGGCGTGCTGGACGCCATTAATGCATCTACCGGATGGCTCCACACCGGCGACCCGGCCCTGCTGCTCCACACGAACGCTCTGTTCGCTTCCCTGCGGGAGAAGCTGGAACAGGGCTGGTTCAATGAGCTGCTGCGGGAGTTGTTCGCGCCTGCGCCGGTGGAGATCATCCAGGTGCCGACCCTGCCCAAAAAAGAGGAAGAGGGGCGCGCCGCCCGCACCGACGATAAGCTGGTGCTGGACCATCCGCTGACAGCCGCCGACCTCGGCGAGGGCAAAAAGCAGACACCGGGCAGCAGGGAGCTGCTGGCGGGTGCAGAACTGCTGCACCACCCCTCGGCAGGCAATACCTACCTGTACCTTTACTATGATCTGGGCGGCATGGCACCGGAAGACATGTCCTGCCTGCATCTGCTCACGGATGTCATTGATGAGCTGGACACCGAAAAGCACACGGCCCAGGAACTGAACACTCTGCGGAACACCTGGCTGGGAAGCAGTGGTGCGTGGATGGACTGCTGGACGGGACGGCAGGAAGGCAGGCCCTGCCACGCAAAGCTCATCGTGGGGATGAGTATGCTGGAACGCAGCCTCGAAAAGGCTGTGGAGCTGGGCAGTGAGTGGCTGTATGAGGCAAAGTTCAGCGGCCCGCAGGCCGAAGCTGCTATGGAGCGGGTGGCAAGCCAGCAGAAGCTGCTCATGGAGCAGAAGTTCCTGCGGGAGGGCCACGCCTTCGCCGCCATGCGGGCGGCGGCACATTTCTCGGTGGAATCCGCACTGAGTGAGCGCTGCAACGGCGTGAGCTACTACCACTATATCTGTGAGCTGCTGGAAAAGGCCGACTGGACCGCTCTGGGCAAAAAGATGGAAGAGCTGTGGAAGAGCGTGCTGAAAAAGAACGCCCTGACCGTCAGCCTCCACGGCAGCGACGCGGCGCTGGATACCCTGAAAAAGCTTTTGCCGGGCAGTGCCTTCGCGGCAGAAAAGCGCGGCGAGGCAAAGCCCTACACTGAGGAGCTGACAGCTCCGGTGAACGAGGCCTTCATCATCGACGGCGGCGTGAACTACGATGTGCTGGTCTGGCCCATGGAGCGGCGGTTGGAGCGGAAGGTGCTGGCCCGGGTGATGAGCTACGAGTATCTGTGGCACAACATCCGCGAGGTGGGCGGCGCGTATGGCACCGGCATGGTGACCCAGAACGACGACACCGAATATCTCTACACCTACCGCGACCCGCACCTGAAAGAAAGCTATGAGACTTTCGCAAAGGGGCCGACAGAACTGGCAGGCCGCGACTACACCGAGAAGGACATGAACGAGTTCATCGTGGGTGCGGCAGCAAAGCTGGATACCCCGCGCAAGCCCCGGGAAGAGGCTGCGTCTACCGACTGCAAATATTTCTGCGGCATCACCGACGAGATGACTGCCGCCGAGCGCAAGAGCCTGTGCAGTGTGGATGCTGCCGCCCTCAAGGCCGAGGCGGCGGACCTGTCGGCCCGGATGGAGAAGGGCGTGAGGGTGGTCTTCGGCAGCAAGGAGGCTGTGGAGGCCGCAAAGGAGCTGTTTGACCGGGTGGAAACCCTGTAAAAATACGCAGAGAGTCTCCCGGAGACTTTGCGCAGAAAATTGAGTGAAAGATCCCCTGTCTGTGGAAAAGAACACAGGCAGGGGATTTTTGTCACTTTGAAATATTACTTATAGGACAAAATGTACAGTAAAATACAAATCTGAGGGCAAAAAGTATGTACTCCTGCGGCGGAGAAAAGCGTGGTATCCTTTTGCCAGCGACAGAACGAAAGGAAGTGAGAACACAGGATGGGGCAGGAAAAGCAGGCTGCGGCCAAGGGACAGGAAAGTCTCCGGAAAGCCACCGACACCCTGAGCACCATGCTGGCGCAGGAGGTGAAAGATTTGAATGCCCGCCAGCGCGCGGCCCGCAGAGAGAACAGCGCCGACCCCGGCATCATGAAGGGACTGAAAGAAGCGACTGCTGTGCTGAAAGACCTGGCGGGCGTGTCGAAGACCCTGAACGACCAGGGTGTGGACGCAGAAGGGCGGGAATGCGGTGTGGTGCTGCTGCCGCCGGTGGAGGATGTATGACGACAGAAAACAAGAATGCGGGCGTTGTGTGGAGGCCTCAGCCGAGGCAGATGGAATTTATGCGGAGGCCGGAGCCGGAAGCACTTTACGGCGGCGCGGCAGGCGGCGGTAAGAGCGACGCCCTCGTCATCGAGGCGCTGCGGCAGGTACACATTCCGCACTACCGGGCGCTCATCCTCCGCAAGACCTATCCGCAGCTTTCCGACCTCGTGGACAAGAGTCAAAGCTATTACCGCCGGGCCTTTCCGGAGGCGCAGTACAATGCCACGAGCCATGTGTGGGTCTTCCCCAGCGGGGCGAAAATTTACTTCGGCTCGATGCAGTACACCAAGGACCGGACGAACTATCAGGGCAAAGCCTTCGATTTCATCGGGTTCGACGAGCTGACCCACTTCGAGTGGGAGGAGTACAGCTACATGATGAGCCGCAACCGCCCCACCGGCCCCGGCACCCGGGTGTATCTGCGGGCCACCACCAACCCCGGCGGGGTGGGCCACGGCTGGGTGAAGGCGCGGTTCATCACGCCCGCCCCGCCCGGCACCCCCATCGTGGAGGAATACCCGGTGCGGATGCCGGACGGCACCGAAAAGGTGCTGCGGCGGGCGCGGGTGTTCATCCCGTCCAGCATCTTCGACAACTCCGCCCTTCTGGAAAATGACCCGGACTATCTGGCCAGCCTCGCGGCCATGCCGGAGGCCGAAAAGCAGGCGCTGCTCTACGGCAGCTGGGACAGCTTTTCGGGGCAGGTGTTCACCGAGTGGCGGAACGACCCGAACCACTACGAAGACCAGCGCTGGACCCACGTCATCGCGCCGTTCACCATCCCGAAGCACTGGAAAATCTACCGGGGCTACGATTTCGGCTTTTCGAAGCCGTTCTCGGTGGGGTGGTACGCGGTGGACGAGGAAGGGCGGCTCTACCGGATCAAGGAGCTGTACGGCTGCACCGGACGCCCCAACGAGGGTCTGCGCATCGACCCGGTGGAGCAGGCACGGCGCATCCGGGAGGCCGAGCAGAACGACCCGGTGCTCCGGGGCAGAGTCATTCAGGGCATCGCCGACCCGGCCATCTTCGACGAGAGCCGGGGCGAGAGCATCGCCGCCATGATGGAGCGGGGGCCGAACTTTCTGCACTGGATGCCCGGCGACCACACCCGTCTGGCGGGCAAGATGCAGATGCACTACCGGCTGAATTTTGACGGCGAGGGCAGGCCGATGCTGCAGGTGTTCAATACCTGCAAGCACTTCATCCGCACCATCCCGAACCTCGTGTATGACGAGAGCAATGTGGAGGACATCGACACCCGGCAGGAAGACCACATCTACGATGAGTGCCGCTATGTGCTGATGGAAAATCCCATCTCGCCGCCCCGGCATACATCGGCCCCGCCGGTGCTGGATGACCCGCTGGAGCTGCATCGGAAGGCGAAGTTTCTGAGGGTGTAAAGGCTCTCCCTTTGGGAGAGGCTGGGGGCGGAGAAAAACGATAGCGCCCTGCAACAGAGGGCAGGAAGGAGAAAAACGAATACTATGGATGAAGCAACAAAACTGCCCATCGGGCCGGAAGAGGTGGCTGAGGCTGCGCAGATCTTGCAGCGGTACAAGGCGGGCAAGGCCGCGCTGGACAAGCGCCTGGTGGACAACGAACTGTGGTTCCGGATGGGACACTGGAAGAACTACCAGAACCCCATGATGGAGGGCAAACCCCAGCCGTCCAGCGGCTGGCTGTTCAACTCCATCGCCAACAAGCATGCCGACGCGATGGACAACTACCCCAGTCCCAACGTCCTGCCCCGTGCCGAGGACGACGAGGCAGCGGCACAGGCGCTTTCCAGCGTGCTGCCCGTGGTGCTGGAACAGGCTGACTATGAGCAGGTGTACAGCGACACCTGGTGGCGCAAGCTCAAGCAGGGAACCGGAGTCAAAGGCGTGTTCTGGGATTCGGAGCAGCGGGGCGGTGTGGGCGAGATCGCCATCCGGCCCATGAACCTGCTGATGCTCTACTGGGAGCCGGGCGTGGACGATATTCAGGCGTCACCCCACTTTTTCTCGCTGAGTCTGGCCGACACGGCTCAGCTGGAAAGCCGCTGGCCCCAGCTGGCCGGACACACTGCCAGCGTGCTGGACGTGCCGCATTACATCCACGACGGCGGCCTTGATACCAGCGACAAGAGCGTCGTGGTGGACTGGTACTACAAAAAGCTCTCCCCCGAGGGCAGGAGCGTCCTGCACTACTGCAAGTTCTGCAATGGCGTGGTGCTCTACGCCAGCGAGAACGACCCGGCGCTGGCCGAAAGAGGCTTCTACGACCACGGCAAGTATCCCTTTGTGTTCGACGCGCTGTTCATGGAAGAGGACAGCCCGGCGGGCTTCGGGTACATCGATGTGATGAAGGAGTGCCAGACCGCCATCGACAAGATGAACCACGCCATGGACGAGAACGTCCTGCTCTCGTCCCGCCAGCGGTATGTGCTGAGCGACACGGCGGGCGTCAATGAGGAAGAGCTGACTGACCTGTCGCGGGACATCATCCATGTGGTGGGGCGCCTGAACGACGACAGCTTTCGGCCTTTGCAGACGGCGGGTCTGCAGGGCAACAGCCTGAGCTACCGCAACAGCCGCATCGAGGAGCTGAAGGAGATCAGCGGAAACCGCGACATGACCCAGGGCGGCACCGCAGGCGGCGTGACGGCAGCTTCGGCCATCGCGGCCTTGCAGGAGGCGGGTTCGAAGCTCAGCCGGGATATGCTCAAGAGCGCTTACAGGGCATTTGCCAAAGAGTGCTACCTTATCATCGAGCTGATGAGGCAGTTCTACGACGAGGAGCGCATCTTCCGCATCACCGGCAAGAGCGGCGAGAGCGAGTTCGTCCGCTTTTCGGGCCAGATGCTCCGCGCCCAGCCTGCAAGAGTCGTGGGCGGCGTGGAGCTGGGCAGTCATGAGCCGGTGTTCGACATCGTGGTGAGTGCGGAGAAAAAGTCCACCTTCTCCCGCCTGTCGCAGAACGAGACAGCCAAGGAGTGCTATCAGCTGGGCTTTTTCGCCCCGGCCAACGCCGACGCCGCGCTGGCGGCGCTGGAAATGATGGACTTTGAGGGCATCGAAAAGATTCGCCAGCGGGTGCGTCAGAACGGCACCCTCGCCCAGCAGCTGGCGCAGATGCAGGCCCAGATGGCCCAGCTGACGGGTCTGCTGGAAGTGCAGAAAAAGTCCAAAGCCCCCAAGCTCAGCGGCCCGGCACAGGAGCTGAGCACGGCTGCGATGGCGAGGGCGATGAAGACGCAGAAAGGAGAAATGAGATGATAAAAGTAAACTACACCGAGCTGGACGGCCCGGCAGGCCCCACCTGTCGGCTGGAAGCTTCGGGCCATGCGGGCTATGCCCCCGCCGGGCAGGACATCGTGTGTGCGGGGGCCAGCACCCTGATGCAGACCCTCTGCGCCCTGCTGGCGGGCGAGGAAGGCACCAGGAGCGGCGTGTGGGACGAGCCGGACGGCCCGCGTCTGGCCGTGACGGCGGCAGCACCCCAGAAGCCGTGGGTGGAGGGGGCGTTCGAATTTGCAAAGGCGGGCTTTGCTCTGCTGGCAGAACGCTACCCGGACAATGTCCGCTTCGCCGATTTGAGCGGACGGGGAGAACAGTCGATGGTGGATCTGCAGCTCTTTGCCTCGGAGGGCGGCGATGCCGCCGCCCCCTCCGCTCCTGCTCTCAGCCATGCACAGGCTCAGCAGGCCATCGCCTCCGGGACTATGAAGGCGGATGAGGGCCGGGAAGCTTCGGATGTGCCGACACCGGCGGCAGTGCAGGAGCCGGAAGAGCGTCCTGCACCGCCCGAACGTCCTGCGCCGCTGCCGCTCCCGCCCATCCCGGGCCTGAGAGAGGGCGCGAACACCGTCCGCGCCCTCCACGCCCGCTGGGCGGCGGAAGAGGCGATGCTTCGCCGGGATATGCCGGATTTTTCGCTCAAGCAGGAGCTGGCAAACCCCGAGATGCGCCGCCTGATGGAGCTGCCCGGGATGCGGATGGGTGACGCCTACCGTCTGGCCCACTACAACGACGCTCTGCGTCAGACCGCCCAGACCGTGGAGCAGGGCGTTGTGGAGCGCATCCGCCAGCGTTCGGCCCGCCCGGCGGAAAACGGTACCAGCCCCGGTGGTGCGGCCATCACCCGGGCCGATGTGGCCAGCATGACCCGCGCCCAGCGTGAGGCACTGGAACGCCGTGCGATGCACGGGGTGAAGATCAGTTTTTAACCTCTCACCGCGTCGGTCTGACTTCGTCAGCGCCTCGCGGAGCTCCCCTAGTAGGGGAGCCAAGAATCGATGAATAACAGAAAGGACAAATGACATGAAAAGCTACAACCTGAAGATGAACCTCCAGCTCTTTGCCGACCCTTCTGCCAGCCTGCAGAACACCACCGGCACCATGACCAACGAGATGAAGACCTTCTACGAGAAGCGTCTCATTGACCAGGCAGAGCCCCGTCTGGTGCATGATCAGTTCGCGGACTACTATCCCGTACCCCAGAACGGCGGCAAGACCATTGAGTTCCGCAAGTACGACAGCCTGCCCAAGGCCGATACCCCGCTGACCGAGGGCGTGACTCCCAACGGCCAGACCCTGAATGTGACCACCATCACCAGCGACCTGCACCAGTACGGCGGCTGGACTCCGCTCACCGATGTGCTGCAGATGACGGCCATCGACAACAATGTGGTACAGGCCACCCGCGTTCTGGCAAGCCAGGCGGGCCGCACCATGGACAGCATCACCCGCGATGTGCTGGCCGGCGGCACCAACGTCATCTATGCGCCGAAGCTTTCCGCAGACGGCACCGAGACTGCCGTCACCAGCCGCAAGGCGCTGGACAAGAGCTGCACCCTGACCCCGAAGCTGTTCTTCCAGGCCGCGGCACAGCTGGGCGCGATGAACGCTGACCCCATCGGCGACAGCTACATCGCCATCATCCATCCCTACGCAGCCTACGACCTCAAGACCTGCAAGGAGTTCATCGAGGCCCACAAGTACGCCGACCCCGACACCATGTACCGCGGCGAGATCGGCAAGCTGGGCAACATCCGCTTCATCGAGACCAGCGAGGCGAAGATCTGGAAGGACGCTACCTGTCCGGAGGGTCTGGCCGTCTTCGGCACCCTCGTGCTGGGCGCCCACGCCTACGGCGTCACCGAGCTGGAAGGCGGCGGCCTGGAGCACATCGTCAAGCAGCTGGGCTACGGCGACGATCCGCTGAACCAGCGCGCCTCTGTGGGCTGGAAGGGTATGCGCGCCGCCGAGCGTCTGGTGGAGCAGTACATGGTGCGCATCGAGAGCGTGTCCAGCTATTCCACCACTGCGGCGGCAAACTGAGCCAGCCGGAAAGGAGAAGCTATGGCAGAAAAGAAGAATGTCCGCATCCGGCTGTTCAAGGACAACAGCCGGTACAAGGGCGATCTGTTCGTGAGCGTCAACGGCGTGAACTATAAGATCCGCCGGGGCGTGGAGGTGGAAGTGCCGCCTGAGGTGGCCGAGGTGCTGGAACACAGCCAGCAGCAGGACGAGTACACCGCCGCCCGCATCGCTGCGGCAGAGACTGCGGCCCAGTAAAATAAGACAACGCGGCCCGGCAGAAACGGCGGAGAAGGCCGCTTCTGCCGGGCCTTTTTGGAAAAAGTGAAAGGAGGCTTTTTATGACGGTAGGAGAAGCGATGGAGCGAGCCGAAGAGCTGCGCCCGGGCAGCCGTGTCGCGGCCCGCACCCGGCAGCGCTGGCTGTGCGAGGTGGACGGGATGCTGCGGGAGAAATTTTTCCGGCCCAGCAGCGCCGACAGCCGGGAGGGCGTGGGCGCGGACATTGCATGGGACAACGGTCTGCGGGATGACGACGTGCTGCTGGTGCCGCCGCCCTTCGACAGCCTGTACCCGCACTATCTGTGCGCCATGACGGACGCCGCGCTGGGCGAGAACGACCGGTACGCCGGTGAGCAGGCTCAGTACAACAGCATCTTAGCCGAACTGGCCGCGTGGCTGCGGCGGAAGAATCTGCCCATCCGGGGCTGCAGCTGGCGTTGGTAAGGAGGGAGAAAGATGATACTTTCGAACCGGAACAGCCTGAAAAACACCCGGAACATGCTGCGGGTGTTCGGCGGGCTGAACGAGACGTACAGCTGCACCGAGGCAGAGTACAGCGCGGGCATCAACTTTTCGGCCCGGAATTTCCCGGCCCTGAGCACCCGTCTGCCCCGGCGGAAGCTGCGGGAGGAAGCAGACCTGAACGGGATGTATCACCTGAACGGCCTGTTGACCGTCTGCGGCAGAGACCTCGTCTACACGCCGGACGACACGGATGAGATGGAAGTGACCCTGAAAGATGCCGTGGAGGACGGCAGGAAAACGCTGGTGGGCATCGGAACGAAGATCCTGATCTTCCCGGACAAGCTGGCTTTCGACACTGCCAGCCGGAAGGTGAGCGCTCTGGGCGCGGTGTGGTCGGGCAAAAACACCAGCGTAGAGTTTGCACCCTGCGACGCGGAAGGCAAGGTCTACGAGGTGAGTGGCTGCGGCCCTGCTGAACCCGACAAGCCGACGGATGGTCAACTTTTTCTGCGGGTGGAAGACCCGGAAAAGCCATGGAGCAGCGAGAGCACGCTGGAAGTATATAGTGAGGCGTCCGGCAACTGGTCGGCGGTGGTGTTGGACTACTGCCGCATCTCGGCAAAGGGGGTGGGAACAGACTTTGCGGCAGAGGACACCGTGACCCTCACCGGCTCTGCAGCAGAACAGGCCGGGCAGTGGAACGAGCTGGACGGCGACCGCATCGTCTACGACGCCGGCACAGATGCTCTGCGCGTCAAGGCCGACCCGGGCGGCGAGTGGTTCTATGGCCGTCTGACCCGCACCGGCGCAGCGGTAAGATGGGTGAGTCTGGACGGCAGCGTCAGCCGGGAGTTCGTCTCGGCAGAGGTGGTGGAGCTGGAACGCCGGGTGCCGGACATGGACTACCTGACCGAGTGCGACAACCGGGTGTGGGGATGCTCCAACAAGGAGAACGTCATCTACGCCTGCAAGCTGGGCGACCCCACCAACTGGTTCTCCTACCGGGGCATTGCCGCCGACAGCTATGCCGTGACCGTGGGCAGCGACGGGGCGTTTACCGGCGCGGCTACCTGTATGGGATACGCGCTTTTCTTCAAGGAAAACACCCTTCACAAGCTTTACGGCTCCAAGCCCTCGGATTTCCAGCTCAGCAGCCTGCGCTGCCGGGGAGTGGCAAAGGGCGCTGCCCGGAGCCTCTGCGTCATCAACGAGACACTTTATTATCTCTCGCCCGACGGCGTGATGGCCTGGGACGGCAGCATCCCCACCAAAGTCTCGACGGCCCTCGACCCGGCCCGGCTGCGGAACGTGAAGTCGGCGCTGGGCGGTGCGCTGGACGGGCGGTATTATCTGCACCTCGTGCGGGGCAGCGGCGAAGCCCAGGCCGTGCGGCTGCTGGTCTACGACACCGAGCGGGGGCTCTGGCAGGAGGAAGATGTCTGCTCCTACGAGATGGCCGGAAGCGGCGGGCAGCTCTATCTCTGGGACGGAAAGGCCATCTGGGCCGCAGATGCAGACCGGGAGGAGAACTGGCAGCAGGCGGGCGGCATCGAGGACGGCGTGAGCTTCGAGCTCGTCAGCGGGAACATCGGGCTGGACAGCCCGGAAGAGCTGTATCTCTCCCGGCTGACGCTCCGGCTCGAGGCCGAGGTGAAGAGCCGCATCGAGGTGGCTGTGAGTTACGACAGCGGAGCGTGGGAGACACTGGCCCAGCTGACCGCCGACGGGCGGCGCTGCTTCGATGTTCCGTTTGTGCCGAGGCGGTGCGGGAGCCTGCGGTTCCGGCTGAAGGGCAGAGGTCAGCTCACCCTGCGCAGCCTGACCCGGACGAGCGCCGCCGCGAAGGGCGGCATTCTGGCACAGGAGGTGAACTGAACATGGCAAGTGTCACGGGACTTTCGAAGATCGGACTGCCCCATCTGAGCGAGAACATGGACGCGGAGGATGCCCGCGCCATCCGTAACTACTTATACCAGATGCAGGAGCAATTACAATATGTGCTCTGCAATCTGGACGTGGAAAATATGTCGGAGCCGCTGCGCGCCCGGCTGAACAGCATCCAGTGAGAAAGGAGAATTTATGAGCACCGAGAAAAAGAAAGAACAGCAGCTGCTGGAAGATGTGACTGCCCAGCCTGCAGTCCAGTCCTCCTACAGCACGGCGGGACTGAACAGCCGCAAAGAGGTGGAGGATGCACTGACAAATGCGGTGTACACCCCCGGCCAGAGCGTCACCAACGCAGCAGCGGACCTGAAAAACTGGCAGCAGAACCGTCCGGGCAAGTATGAGAGCACCTATCAGGGCCGCATCGAAGACCTCATCGGCCAGCTGCTGGAGCGGAACAGCTTCCAGTACAGCTATGCACAGGACCCGCTCTACCGCCAGTATGCCCAGCAGTACACCCAGAACGCCCGCAATGCCAGCGCGGACGCCGCCGCACAGGCTGCGGCCCTCACCGGCGGCTACGGCTCCAGCTATGCGGCCAGTGTGGCCCAGCAGGCATACCAGCAGCAGATGGGCGCGCTGAACGACGCCCTGCCGTCCCTCTACCGGCTGGCGTTGGACACCTACAACAGTGAGGGCGACGATGTTGTGACCCGAATCGACCAGCTCAACACGCAGGAGCAGAACGCACAGGCGCAGTATAACGCGGAGCTGTCGGACTATTACAGTCAGCTCGACCGGAAGGGCAGCGCCTACAATGCTGCCTACGAGCAGGACTATGGCCGCTATCAGGACTATCTGGGCCGGCTGGACACCCTGTACGGCTACTATTCCAATCAGGAGCAGCAGGCCATCGCCAAGCGCCAGCAGACGTTCAATAATGTGCTGAGCGTTCTGGGCGTTATCGGCGACGCGGTGCAGCTGGCCATCACCGGGACCACCGGCATCGGCTCGCTGGTGGGTACGCTGGCCAACACCGGGTATAATATGTATGCCAAAGACCGCGCCTACGCGGCCGAGCGTGCTGACGCTGCGTGGGACCAGCAGATGCAGGAGACCCAGCGGCAGGACAGCCTTGCCCAGCAGAAGTACAAGAACGAGCAGGCGGAGCGGCAGTATCAGGACACCCTGCGCCAGCAGGAGTTCAACAACAATGTGACCAGCGAAAAGCTGAATATCGCCAAGGGCGAATGGGCGCTCAAGCAGTCCAAGGCAGCCCAGAGCGCCCAGCAGGCTGCGGCAAACGCCGGGGCAAAGAGTGCGGGCAGTTCGGGAGGCTCGGGCAGCGGGTCAGTGCTGTCGTCCGGAGGCAGCACCATCGTACCTTACAGCGCCGCCCGTCTCTATCGGCAGGGCAGGAGCGATACGGCCATCCGCAGCGAACTGCTGAAGGAGGGCTACTCCAACGATGAGGTCGCCAATATCCTGAAGCAGTTGGGAAGCTGAGAAATACGAAAAGGCCGCAGCGTGGAACACAGAAAGGTGTTCTGGGCTGCGGCCTTGGGTCGTTTGAGTTTTATTTATAAGATGGGTGAGGAAGTAAAGGGCGTTGTTGCTGCGATAGACATTCCTAGAGATTGGAACCCGCGGGCTAAGCAACAGCCCACTGGGCTGATTGCTTACGCCGTCGCTGACGCGCCGTCGCCGCCCTGTTCGAGTCCCACTGGACATCCCCACAATAGAAAAAGACCCGCAAGCATATGCTCGCGGGTCTTTTTAGTGGGGTGCCCAGTGGGACTCGAACCCACGGTCTCCAGATCCACAATCTGGCGCGTTAACCGACTACGCTATGGGCACCACATCAATGCGCCCGAAGGGACTCGAACCCCCGGCCCACTGCTTAGAAGGCAGTTGCTCTATCCACCTGAGCTACGGGCGCACGTTGTTATCCCATTGGGTTCTGATATGGTTCGCAGCTGTGAGTCGAAGCACGCTGCGAGAAATATAATACCATAGCCCCGGGGTTCTGTCAAGAGAAATTTGAAACTTTTTTGCGCTTTTTGCAAAAGACTTCTCACAGCAGCCACATCCCCACAAAGCCGAACGTAAGCCCGAAGGCTGCGCCTGCCAGCACATCCCGGACGAAGTGCGCCCCAGAAAGCACCCGCAGCAGGCAGATGAGGGCGGCGATGGCCAGCATCACGACGCCGACGGCAGGGTAGAAGTAGAGCCACACCATCCCGAGGACGGCGGCACTGAGTGCGTGGCGGGAAGGGCAGGAATTGCCGTGGGTCTCCTTAGATACCAGCGGCACGAAGCCCGGCTGCTCATAAGGGCGGGGAAAGTTGAGCCTCGCCCGCAGGATGGTTCCCAGCCCGAACGCCAGACCCGGAACGAGAATGGCCCGGGCAATGACCTGCATAAAATCAAGAGCGCCGCCGCCCCGTCCGATGGTGAGCATCGTGAACCACCGGAGGTTGAGCAGTACCAGAAGCACCGGATAGCAGACGAAAGGCACAAGGGGGAGCCAGCGGTTGAGCAGAATGATGCCCTCCCGCAGGGCGGGATGTCCTTCGAGCCAGTCTGTCAGTCTTTTATATCGTTCCGGTGTCATGCAATTCCCTCCCTGAGAGATTCATTCAAAACAGGTGTTGAGGTAGCTTTCCACATCGAAAGGCTCCGGCGTGGAGTCCTTGCGCAGGTAGAGGGGATGGTGGGGGTGGCCCTTTTTGCTGCGGGGGCCGAAGGTCACCCAGGGAATGTTCTTTTCCCGCGTCAGGGCAACCATCTCCCGCATCAGGCCGGGCAGATAGTCCCGCTTTTCAATAAGAGTACCCCATGCGGCCCACATGGTGGGCTCGGTCTGGGCCAGCACGGCCTGCAGCCAGCGGAGATTTTCGTCGCAGAGGGTGCGGTCAGGCGTTTTGTCCATGTCGTTGGGGTTGGTGGCCCGCTGGGGGTAGACGTTGAACATGATCCAGCTGTCGAAGCCGTTGGCGTTGGCCAGACGCTCGACGCTCTTCAGAGTGGGGTCCAGCGCACCGGGCTGGGCGGTGCTGGGGTTGATGCCGATGCACACCAGCGGGCGGCGGCCCACCCGCCCCAGCACATAGCGGTAGGGCTGGTAGGTGTGGGGCTCGTAGTACCACAGACCGCCGGGATATTCGTCGGCTTCCAGCCGGGGAAGAGTTTCACAAAGCATAGCTTACCTCACAAGAAACGTGTGTTTCTTTTATCGTACCTTAAAATTTGTGCGAAAGCAACACCTTGCGGCGAGAAAGTCTCCCATAATTTCGATTTTCATGCTATACTATCCCTTAGAGGAAAGTATCCCTCTTCGCTTGCTGAAAAAGCAGAAGGAGTTTTGTTTATGATAGAAGATTACCGCAGCGCCCAGCGTGCGGGCCAGCGTGCCTATCGGGCCAATGTGGCCCGGGGACAGTCGCCTTATCTCGCGGTGCTGGACGACATCCTCACCGATGTGGACATCGTGGCGCAGGAGCCTCTGGGGCTGGTGGACATCCCGGCCGAGAGCATCGTGGGTACCAAGACCGCCGGACGCCACACCGCCTTTGCCTCCAATTTCATGCCTCTTCTCGACGACGACACCGAGTTTGCAGTCAAGTGGTCGAACCTCTGTGACGCCCATCTGGAAGAGGGCATCCACACCCCTATTATTGCCTTCGAATACCTGAACAAATTCTATGTGCAGGAGGGCAATAAGCGTGTCTCCGTCCTCAAATACTATGAGGCCGTGAAAATTCCCGGCACTGTCACCCGGCTCATCCCGGCAAAGAACGACACGCTGGAGAATAAGCTCTATTACGAGTTCCTTGATTTTTACAAGCTTTCCCGCATCAACTACGTCAGCTTCTCCCGGCTGGGGGGCTATGCAAAGCTGCAGACGCTGGCCTGTAAGGCCACGGGCGAGGCGTGGACGGACGACGACCGGCTGAATTTTTCGTCTCTTTACACCATGTTCAGCCAGCAGTTCTATGCGCTGGGCGGCGGCTCACTGGGCCTGACGCCGGGCGACGCGCTTTTGGTGTACCTGTCGGTGTACCGTTACGCCGACGCCTGCGAGTCCACCCCGACCAAGGTGCGGGAGAATCTGGCCCGCCTCTGGGACGAGGTGAAAATTCTGGCAGAGCCCCACGCTGTGGAACTGCTGCTGGAGCCGAAGCAAAGCTCTGAGCCGCTGCTGAGCAAGCTGAACATTTTCAGCTCCCGCCCCAGCGAGCTGCGGGTGGTGTTCCTCCACGAGCACAACGCCCAGACCAGCGCATGGGTGCGCGGACAGGACAAGGGCCGCGCCGCGCTGGTGAAAGCTTTCCCGGATAAGCTCTATGTCAGCTGCCGGGAGAACGTCAACCCCGAGGTGGATGCAGAGCAGGTGCTGGAAGAGGTGGCCCATGACCATGCGGACATCGTCTTCACCACCAGCGCCCGGATGCACACCGCCTGCCTGAAGGTCGCGGCCCAGCACCCCAAGACCCGTTTCTTGAACTGTTCCCTCAATGCGCCTCATCCGCTGGTGCGCACCTACTACCCCCGCACCTATGAGGTGACCTATCTGCTGGGAATGCTGGCGGGCATCGTCTCCCACAGCGACAAGGTGGGCTATGTGGCTGCAAACCCGGTGTACGGTGTGCCTGCGGCCATCAATGCCTTTGCTCAGGGCGTGCGTGCCGTCCGGCCCGACAGCCGGGTGGTGCTGCGCTGGGCCTGTCTGTGCGATGCGGCACACCCGCAGGATTTCTCTGACAGGAAAGACATCGAAGTCTTCTACAGTCAGGACTTCCGGGAGCCGGAAGGCACCTACCGCGATTACGGCCTCTGCCGCCGCCTGCCCGACGGCGTTCTGCAGCCGCTGGGCCTGCCGGAGTGGCGGTGGGACGTGTTCTTCACCGAGATCGTCCGCTCCGTGTTTGCCGGAACATGGGACAGCGCCCCCGGCGGCAGGGCGATCAACTACTGGTGGGGCCTCAAGAGCGGTGCCGAGCGGGTGGAATACCCCACCCGGCTGAACGACGGCACCATGCAGCTGCTCAAGATGGCAGAGCGCCAGCTCTGCGATGGGGAGATACAGGTTTTCCCGACCGAGAGCTACAGTCAGGGCCATGCCCTTCACCATGCGGCTTCCGGCATTTATACGCCCAAGGAACTGATGGAGATGGACTGGCTGGAAGAGTGCGTGGAGGGCGAACTGCCCAGCTACGACGAACTGGACGCCAAGACCCGCAGCCTTTTGAACATCAATGGTCTGGACAACGTAAAGGGAACGCCGCAGTAACAGGCAAAGACCCAAGGATAGAAAAGAATGGAGCAAAAGCATCGTGAAAATACTTGCGATTTCGGATGTGCCGTCCAAACTGCTCTGGGACGAGAGCGTCCGCAAGCGGCTGGAAGGCATCGACCTTATCCTCTCCTGCGGTGATCTGCCGAAAAAATATCTCGAATACCTCACAAACTTCACCACCGTCCCCATCCTGTACGTCCACGGCAACCACGACGGCAGTTACAAGGAGTCAGAACCGGGTGGCTGTATCTGTGTGGACGATGCGGTCTATGTCTGGAAGGGACTGCGCATCATGGGCCTGGGCGGGTGCAATCGGTACAACAGGGACGATACCTTCCAGTACACTGAGGCTGAAATGCGGCGGCGCGCCCGGAAGCTCTGGCTCGCGGCCCGGCGGGCGGGCGGCATCGACATCCTGCTGACCCATGCCCCGGCATCCGGCCTCAACGACGGCACCGACAAGGCCCACAAGGGGTTTCAGGTGTTCAACGATCTGATGGACCTGTATCAGCCCAAGTGGTTCATCCACGGGCATATGCATCTGAATTATGGGGCAAACCTGCCCCGTGTCTGCACCCGGGGCGGCACGACGGTCATCAACGCTACCGAGCGGTACGAGTTTGAGATACCCGACCCCGTTCAGGTGCCGAAGCGGAAGCTGTTCGGGCGGGGATAAAAATCAAAGAAAAAGGAGAACGACAATGGAGATAGAACGCGCCTTGCAGCAGCTGGAATTGCTGCAAAAGAAGCTGTACGCCTACCACTGTGCGGACAGCTCCCTTTATCTGGACGCTGTGACCACCGCGCCCAGCGATACCTCCGAGGGCCGGGGCGTGGCCATGAGCATTCTGGCGGGAGAAAGCCAGAAACTGATGACCTGCCCCGAGACGAAAGCGCTGCTGGATGAGCTGAGCGCCCGGGCCGGGGAGCTGGACCTCGTCCACCACCGCGAAGTGGAGGAGCTGCGCCGCAGCTGTGAGCAGCTGACCCGCATCCCGGCGGACGAATATATGGCCTACAAAGAGCTGTGCAACCGGGCGGACGACGTCTGGCACAAGGCCAAGGCACAGGACGATTTTGCATTGTTCTGCCCCGTTTTGCAGGAGCTTGTAGACTACAATCGCCGCTTTGCCGGTTATTATGACGCCTCGAAAGCGCCCTATGACGCTCTGCTGAACGAGTATGAGCGCGGCGTGGATAGGAAGATGCTGGACAGCTTCTTTGCGACGCTGCGGGAGGGGCTGGTGCCGCTCATCCACAAAATCGGCGAGAAGCCGCAGATCGACGACAGCTTCCTCCATCAGGAGTACCCGGCAGCACAGCAGAAGGCCTTCGCTGACTATCTGATGGAGGTGATGGGCCTCGACCGCAGCCATTGTGGTCTGGGTGAGACGGAGCATCCCTTTACGCTGGAATTCAACAATAAGGATGTCCGCATCACCACCAACTACGACGAGCACAATGTGGCATCCTCGATGTACTCTGTCCTCCACGAGGGCGGCCATGCTCTGTATGAACTGGGCATCCGGGATGACCTGCAGTACACCTGTCTTGCGGGCGGAGTCTCAATGGGCGTCCACGAGAGCCAGTCCCGTTTCTATGAGAACCTTATTGGCCGGTCGCGGCCTTTCGTGGAAGCTATCTATCCCAAGGTGCAGGAGTTCTTTCCCCGGCAGCTGGGCGGCGTGAGCGCAGAGCAGTTCTACCGCGCTGTCAATAAGGCTCAGCCCAGCCTCATCCGCACCGAGGCCGACGAGCTGACCTACTGCCTCCACGTCATGGTACGGTATGAGATCGAAAAGCAGCTCATCGGCGGCACGCTGGAAGCAAAAGATGTGCCGGCTGTCTGGGCGAAGCTTTATAAGGAATATCTGGGCATCGAGGTGCCGAATGACCGGGATGGCTGTTTACAGGACAGCCACTGGTCGGGCGGCGCGTTCGGCTACTTCCCGTCTTACGCGCTGGGCAGTGCCTACGGCGCTCAGATGCTCCGCCGGATGGAGCAGGACGTGGACGTCTGGGGCGCGGCGGCAAAGGGCGACCTCACACCCATTACGGCGTGGCTGCGGGAAAAAGTCCACCAGTACGGCGGGCTGATGGAGCCTGCCGACGTGGTGAAGAATGCCTGCGGCGATTTCAGTGCTGAGGATTATATCCAGTACCTTACCCGAAAGTACACCGAACTGTACGGCTTATAAAAAGAAAAGGCGTCTGCACAAATGACTGTGCAGACGCCTTTGTTCGTGTTGAGGAACATCACAGCTCCAGCTTGCCGGAGACTTTGTTGATGACATAGTAGGCCATACCCTCTTCAGGCTTGACGTAGACCTTGCAGGACTGGACGCCCACTTTATGGGTGGCGCGGTAGTCGGCCTTGGCGCGCTCGATGACATCGGTGATGTTGTACTGGTTGGTGCCGAACTCGACATAAACCTCCGGGGAGAGCGGGGGACGACCGCGCCGCTGTGCAGCACCAGAAGATTTGCGCTTCTTCGGCTCTGCCGCAGGAGCCTCAGGAGCAGCGACAGCTGCGGGGGCAGCAGACTTTTTCTCAGACATAGCTTATACCTTCTTTCCTGTATTCCACTGCAAATTGGAAACGTGGATGATTTCCGGGCCGGAAGCTGTATTACCGGTCAGTCCGACCGCTTTCTGTTCGTGCCAACGATTTGGAGCACTATACTTATATAATAGTTATTTCTTTGACGTTTGTAAAGTATTTTTTGGAAAAAACATCCCCATATTTCTGCGCCCGGAGCACTAAATTCTGACAAAAAGGGGGAAGAATGCCCTATAAAAAAGAAACTGTCCGGATTTGTGTGCGGCGCAGCGGAGAGAAAAGAAATGCAGCGCGCGGGGAAAAGCAGAAATTTCCGGGGAATTACCCGGCACAGCAGTCCTCGGCCCGCTTCACGACGGGGGCGAGAAGTTCCTCGTCCCAGTCTTCGGCGAGGACAAAAAGGGCCTGATCAATGACCTCCTGAGCGCAAGCGTCCGGGCGGCCCTGTGCCAGCCGGAATACTGCTGCCAGCAGCCGCAGTTTGAGGGCGCGGATGTCCTCCGGCGCGGCCCAGAGCCGGGCGAGGTCGTAGTTGTCGGTGTTGCCGCAGCGCATGGTGCAGGTGGCGCAGTTGGGGGCGACGCGGTGCTTTTCCGTCTCGACGATGTGGTACATCCGGCGCAGCGCGTCTTCGGCAGCGTCCGGGTCTGCAGCCAGCCGGAGACCGGAGGCCAGCACACGGTCGGTGTCCTCGGTCTTCGGCTCGTTGACGGTGGAGCGGGCCAGCCCTACCAGCGCTCCTAACAGCGCGTCGCGCTGGCGCTGGGCGTCGGTAACGGGGGCAGAAAGAAAATGATTCATAGAGAGTACTCCTTTGGGTACGATGTTGTCTCTCTCAGTATACACGCCCGCGGCCCAAAAAGGGAGAGGAAATTTGCAGAAATTTGATGAGTTGTGAGCTGCATCTTGATTTTGGGAGAAAAATCCGCTATAATAACTATGTTGTTTGTAAAACAGAATACGCCGGTGTGTCGGAATGGCAGACGAGGGGGACTCAAAATCCGTTTCGTGTTTTTTCGTGTCTGTGTGAGAAATTCACGAGTGTTCGTTGAATTTTGAAAGTTTGTCGAAGCAGGATTTCTTACATCCCTCCTGAGCATCCCTCCAATCTTCAGAAACCGGTACTAATGTCCCAAAATTGAATATAAGCCGATGTGGCGGAATGGCAGACGCAAACGACTCAAAATCGTTCGGGAAACCATGTGGGTTCGAGTCCCACCATCGGCACTCCATCATAAAACAGCTTAGAATCGAAAGATATTGGGCTGTTTTTCTTTTTCTGCTCAGTTTCTTATACTTTGGTGTTTTCTGGGAAGATATTGACGATTGCATTCGCCGAGGACACCTTACTGGAGAAATCCAGATGTGTATAAATGTTGCTTGTTGTGCTGATGTCACTGTGACCGAGCCACTCCTGAATCTCCTTCAGGCTCACGCCATTGGCATAGAGCAGACTGGCGCAGCTATGGCGCAGATCGTGAAAGCGGATACGCTTCATCTGGTGTGCGACCAGAAAATCCGGGAAATGCTGACTCAGAAAGTCGGGCCGAATCCGCTTTCCCATCGGGTCTACATAGATATAGTCAAGATAATCGTTGCAATAGCTTTTGCCGCAGACCTTCCGATTCTGCTCCTGCTCCTTTTTCATTTTATTGAGCATCTGCTCACAGGCAGGGATTAGGGGAAGTGTCCGGCAGCTCGACTTTGTTTTTGTCTTATCTCGTGCGATTTCCGTTACCGTTCCGTTGACCTTTGCGGTCACAACCGTATGCTGAATGCTGATTTTCTTGTTCTCAAAGTCAATGGCATCCCATTTCAAACCAACAATTTCACTGCGCCGCAGCCCGTAGAATGCAGCCATGATGACGCCAAACTCCGAAGGGTCACCTTGAATCACCTTGAAAAGTTGCTCCAGTTCTTCACCGCTGTAAATCTCCGACTTGAACTTTTCCTTACGAGGACGTTCAACGCGATCTGCCGGGTTGGAACGGATCATGCCGATTTGAAAAGCATACTGTAAGCATTTGCGGATGTTGGCGTGATAGTGAATGACGGTGTTTGCCGTAAGGCCACGATCCAACTCATGCTGGTAGAAGTCTTGGATGTATTTGGGATGCTGTTCCATATCCTGTAATGTATAGTGGAGCGGTTCAAAATATGGGACGATCTTATAACTGCGTCCTACACGCGCCGAGTGGATCTTATTCTGCTTGACCAGCAGATACGCATTCTTCCGGCAGATGCCAAGCATTTCCTGAAGAATGTCTACGGATACCACATCCGGGTAATCCTTGAACATCATCATGTACCGCTCCGTCTTGCGGTCGGGCTCTTCCTGAATCAAAGTGCAGGCTGCGATCTCGCTCATTCCTGTCCTCTCCTTTCTAGTTCAATATGTCAATTATTTGAAAGAAAATACTATATGTAAAGAACAATGGTCTTTTCCGGGTACCATCGCCCTTGCCAAAGGAGATATTTGAGTTTAGAACTTCATCGGCAGCGCGTCTTTCCTGCACTTGCCGTTGTAGGTGGTGTAGATGGGATAAACGTACCGCCGCCAGCCCGGAAGCTTGGCGGGGTTATCCCGGCTGATACGGTAGAGCTCCATGGGATGGACGCCGCTCAGCGCACGGACAAGCCGCTCCGCGCTGTACTGCCCGTGGTACAGCTGTACAAAGTATATCACGCCCCGCAGGACAGCCGCCCGGAAGGAATCCGGTCTGCCCTCCCACGCTTCCACGATGTGCCGCAGAGCTTCGCAGTAGATTTCTTCGCCCAGCTGGTCGTACAGCTTCAGCGCCGTGCCCACGCAGCTGATACGGTAGTCGCTCAGCTGCATGCTGTCGTAGTTGAGGGACAGCCCCACCCGGTTGGTGGCTGCGACGAACGCCTTGGAAGGCGCATCGCCGCCCACTACCTTGGCGCGCAGCTTGATGCCCGCCGACAGGGGTGCGGAGTGACCGTTCTGCTCCGCAAAGAGCAGGGCCTCCTGCTCCATCGTCAGACCGGTGTAGACCTTGCAGAGGATCGGGCGGTCCTCGCCGCCGTTAAGGAGGATGCAGCCCTCGATGGTGTGCTGCCCGTCCATCACATAGTACCTGCCGTTGCGGAAGCTGACCTTCGGCTCGTTAACGATGTACTCGTTGAAGTCCCTGGCAATCAGCTCCACCCGCTTGCGTTCCACGCCCCGCTGGTAGATCTCGCGGGGATAGATCAGCTTGCTGCTGTGGATGACCAGAAGCTGGTACGGCGGGTTGATACCGATGAAAGAATTGTTGTCGATCAGGCGCATCGCATTTCCTCCTTGATTCTCCAAATGTATTTTTCGGCTTCTTCTAAGATCTCAGTCACCTGCTGCTTCCGCTTCGGGCTGGTGAGCAGGCTGGGATTGAAGGTGAAGCTGTATTCCAGCCGCTGGATCATGGCATGAACAGCGGATTGCAACTCGGTGTACAGCATCATTTCCTCGATGCTTCCGGCGTTCTCAAAGGACGACCGGATGGGCGTATAGGGGTAGACAGGCGGTTTGCCATCCACCACCTCAGGCGGCGCGTAAAGCGCCGTAGAGCGCCGGATAGGCTCTATCTGCTGGATGCTGCCCATCGGGTTCAGCGCAAGGCTGATGCGTACTGCATCATCCACCCGGCGCATCTCCTCCGGGGTCAGATGCCCCAGATACTTCAGCGCCCGGCTCTTGTCGATGGTGAAGATCTGCTCTGCCTGCACGACAGACGGCATGTTCAACCCTGCGTTTTCCAACAGGCAGTGGGTCGGCTGGTTTACTTTCTTTTCCGCCTTGCTTGTCATGGTCGCAACGATCAGGGTCGGCGAGTGATAATTGCCCACGTCATTCTGAAGAATGACCGCCGGACGGTCACCACACTGTTCCGAGCCGGTGCTCGCCCCAAAATGGGTGAAGAAGATGTCTCCGCGTTGGAATTTCCAGTTTTGCTGCAAAATTGTACCTCCATGTTGTTATGTGCAAAGCCCGCTGCCGGATGTTCCGCAGCGGGCTTCGTTCACGGTATGGTGGTATGGTTGGATCAGCGGTGCATGACCACATAATCGTAGCCGCGCCGCATCTGGCAGACGGTGCAGGTGTCCATGCTCCGGTCTGCGCTGGGTACAAGTGCGATCTTGAATGCCTTTGCATCCACAAAGTGCCGCAGACAGGTACCGCAGAGGGTGCGGATGGACTTGACCATCTCAGGGGTCAGCTCCATCTCCTCGTAGATCTCCTGCTCGCGCACCGTGGGGTTCAACTCATCCATAAAAGTGTCCTCCTATATGTATCAAAGTGGATATTCGGGTAAAGAATAAATTGGGATACGTAAAAAACGGGAACTCCCGGATGCGCAAAAACGTACCCGGCAGTTCCCGGATCAATATGATTAAAGGTCTCGCATATTCGCCCTCGGCTCCCTGCGAGTGGGGCTTAAACATCTGGCAGCGGACTTGTACCGCTTCATTGGCATTTCAGCCACCCCGTCTGCTTTGTGACCGGGCCGCGAATTACGGAAGTATCATTATCGGAGTACCAGATGACGGAACTATTCAGTTTTCAAGGTTCATGAGGTCGGACGTTTTTCCCTGCGGCGAGTGCCGCTTGGAAAATTGTCCCTTCACTTGGTAGGCATTGAAAAAGGCCAAATTGTTACCTGAAAAAGAAAATGGTTCAAAAGTTCTTCAAAAACATAGTCATTCGTTCGATTCGCTTATGAATCGTAATCCTTTTGGATTCCAAGGTCATTGCAATCTCGGACTCGGTGTACCCAGCATAGACATAGAGCGTAAGAATTTTGAGGTCGAGTTCCGATAAATTTTCGAGAGCAGCCAGCACCCGCTCGTTCTCAATTTCGCCGATCCATGTGAAGCAGCTCTTGGTTTCGCAGTAGTGATCCGTAACGGAAATAGCTTTCTGATACTTGTCCATCAAGGGCGAGTAGGATTCTTCGCTCTGTTCAAAGGACGGCGCTGCCATTTCCTGCGTATGGTTCTGGTAAGAACGATTAGCGTTAAAAACAGACCAGTCGTAATCGTACATTGCCTGAATCGCTTCCCGGCTCATGCCAGCATCCTCATACTGCTTGCGGGTCACAGCCCACTGGCTATCAAAATTCTTCTTTTCCAAACCGTAGTTAAAGCCCATGTTAAACCTCCAAATTTTCGATAAGTCGTGAAAAGTCGAAAATTCGGAAGGCTACGGATATTTCGCCGCTTGGGGCATCCACGAAAGACGGACAAACATAAAGCCTGCTCCTTTTTACGGGAGCAGGCTTCCTGAAGGCTAAAAAAATAGCCGGACAACAACCAACTGAGGGATCTTCAAAGAAAATCTCTCAATCAGCTGTTGCCCGGCTATTTGGAGCACGTTTCATACATTGCCTTGCGGCAATGGCCCGTTGCTCGGTGACGAACAGTCCATATTCAGGGTGCAATGCACCCGGATTTGTTAAAATGACTGGAAAATCACCGGCATCTAAAGGCCAGATCAAGTCTCAGGGTTTCTTTGCATCTATTGCACTTCACTTGTAGTATACCTGAACACCCCTCGATTTTCTGGTATAACTTATTTCCACAAACAGGGCAAAATCTCCAGCCTATGCTAAATTCTGCCTGCTGTGTAGTAGTCGGTGCTTTACCGGCAAAGGGACGGTTCTTTAACTGAATCATATTCATTCTCCAAATCGCATGATGTCCAATGGATGGCAGTGGATGGGTTTGCCTCTTATAACCTGCATCTGCTGCAGTCTGATCCTGATCGCAGACCAAGAAACCCCAATCCGTTGAGCCATCTCCAGAATTTTTTCATAGTTAGGGTCAGACACTGATTTGTACAGAATCCCATTTGGCAGAGTCAACGCTACACGTTCTATTTCGGCATTGATCAGAAATGTTGGCATCAGCAGCTCTGCTGCAAGGGTATCTGCCTGCCATTCTTCCCACGAGGGCTGACCATTTCGCTCTCGATAGGCAATGTGCCCGCGACAGTTGGCTGCTTTTCCGTAATCATTCGGAAACTGGTCAGCCAGAATCTGGTGCGCCGTTTCATGTGCTATCGTAAAATTCCGGCATCCAGTGCATCTGTCTGCTGCAAGGGAGGAATCAATCACAATGTCTCTCGGCATAAATACTTCAAGGAGCTTTGTCCCATCCCCAAGGGTTGCTGTGAAGCTACATCTCTGGAAAACCGTTAATCCAAGGATGTGACCATCGCTACACAGCGGCAACATCTTCAGGTTCAGTCCAAGAACAGAACTTGCAAACTGCTCTGGGTTAATAGGAACTGGGTTATTTTTGCTTATTCCGAAGAGTGCATAGTACATTTCAATATATTTGCCTGCCATGCACGAAAGTTCTGCACGCGATAAGTATCTTGCCATTATGAAGCCCTACCTTCTGATGTGGCACAGTAGGCTTCCACGAACCACTTGCCCTGCTCAAGCCAAAGATTTCGCTTCTGCCCGCAGATTAGACAGGTGAAGCAGTGACCTTTTCCGCCAAGGCGCGATGTGCCATGCCTGACTGCCAAAACACGGTCAATTCCATAAGTGCGAGTCTTGTCATAGTTTATGGCAAGAGGACGGATCTTACCGTCAGGAGTAAAACGAACATCCACTTCGACGTATCTTTTCTCACGGCGAAGGTTGTAATCACCACACATCAGAATTCCTCCTTTTTGCAGATTTATCAGAATGCAGCGTGCATTACTTGCGAATCATACTGCGTGCCACGAGCTGTTTTTCGTTTAACAGAGGAACGGACACTGTATGCTTTTTCCACTCATCCATAGAGCAGGTTACTGCTTTGCACAGACGGCATTTTGTCCAGCCGTCGGTTGCATCAAGATCTACATCATAGTTCATGGTTCCGCACATCGGGCATCTTACATTTTCTTTTCTCATATTATCACTTCTCAAAAACGCCAAATATACACGATTTCGGTCCAGAATTAACACTAAAAAGTTGTTATTTGTGGATTTGATTCGATTATACACCCACCTTATGGAGATGTCAATTACGCATTTGTCGCTATTTTGGAGATTTCTTGTTGATTTCTTATGTTTTCTATACTATAATAGAGCTACCGGATCACAAAGGAGTGTTCTTGTTATGAAAAAGAAAACCACGCTCACCAAAATGCACATAGCCCCATCCACAGTGCGCTATGATGCAGTCGCTGCGAGGGATAGCAATGAGGTTGGTCAGATTCTCGCAGGCACACGAAAAAGGAATGGCTATTCACTTGTAGCTTTCTCCGAACTTCTCCGTCACTATGGCGTCGATGTCAGTGATAAAGGAATCAGCAAATGGGAAAAAGGCTATACCACTCCTAGCATCTATCAACTAGTTGCAATCTGCTACGCATTGAACATCAAGGAGGGTCCTTCCTACTTTACAAAGAACTTTCAGAAACCCGCCCTTCTAAATGACATCGGGCAAAAAAAAGTCGCTGAGTACGAAATGGACTTGATTGCATCCCGGCGCTACCAGCCAGACGCAGAAGAGCCTGCGGAAATCGACTACATAATGATGCATGTATCAGAGTTGCCAGTATCGGCAGGTCTAGGAGCTTTTCTTGAGGGTGAAATGTTCCAGCAGATACAAGTGCCTGCCAGTAGCGTTCCGGCTGGTGCCGAGTTCGGGATATACGTTAGCGGTGATAGTATGGAACCACGTTATCATAGCGGACAAATCGTATGGGTAAAGCGCTGCGAAGAACTTGAATGCGGGGATATCGGGATATTCGTATATGATGACTGTGGATATCTGAAAAAATACGATGAACATACCCCGGATAAAACCCAAGCAGAATTCCTTACCGACAGCTATGGCGTGGTGCACAATCAACCGGTTTTGGTCTCTCTTAACACCAAATATTCACCAATTATTATATCTCCAGAGCAAAGATTCGAGATCGTTGGAAAAGTTTTGAACTAAAAAGATGGGAGGGAATTTCGTGGATACGATCAAGCGTGTTCAGGATTTGATGCAAGAGCGTGATATGAATCTGTGTGTGTTGGCAAAGAAATGCGGAATATCGTATTCCACGATTCAAACAACTGCCCGTCGGGGAGGTCAGTTGAGCGTAGAGACGATTGAAAGAATTTGTCAGGGTTTAGGAATTACATTAAAAGACTTCTTCGATTCCTCATATTTGTAGTAAAAAGCCGCTCACCATGCTGGAAACCAGCACAGTGAGCGGCTTTCATACTGCTTCTATTTTATCCTTGGACCATCTCCAGATAAATGTTAAGCTGCATCTGTCTGGCGATCCTATTCGTGATCCTTGGAATCGGCATCAACCTTTGACAGTACATTTCTCACATCCCTATTTACTTCTTTCAAAGCCTGTCTGATGGGTTTGTTATGGCTCCCCATCGCCGCAGCAGTCTACAGGCGGTTTTGAAAGATAAATCTCCTTCATTTTCATTTTCTGCTTAACGGCAGCAATAAAAAAGACCCCCGCAGCGTATGATTTGACGTCGCGGGGTTTCTCAATTGTTCGGTTTGTATTGCAGCACCTTCTGGGAGAACGTCCGATCGAAGAACTGGATGAAGGGCCCAAGGCAGAACGCACAGATCAAGGTGCCAAGGCCCACAAGGCCACCCAGCGCCCAGCGCCGTGACCAGCACCGCCGCGATGACCCACGCCAACTGCACCGCCAGCGACGGCGCGTCGCCGAAGTGGGCGTGAATGGGGTCATAGAACGCCGTGACGATGTACCCGATGCAGATGCCGTTGACGAAGGTGCCAAGGCCGATGTACTTGCGCCCGAACCAGAATTCCAGCAGGAAAAACAGGATGTTCGTGCACAGGTTCTGGGTGCCCAGCGAGATGCCGAGCAGCTCCGCCAGCCGCATATTAAGGGCGCTGATGGAGTCGTTGCCGAGGTGGGACTGCTTGAAAAGCGCAATGCCAAGAGCAATGATGACGATGCCCGCCACCATGCCCACCACCCGCCGGGCAGTCGGTTTGCGCAATGCGGTGCCGTTCATAGGGGATTCTCCTTTAGCGTTTCTTTTCCCCTATTATACGCCTACTTTGGGCGGGAGACAAACTATTTATGGAAAGATACAACGATATACGGGGAATCCGCCTTACCCCCTTTAATCTCACCTCAATCTGTTCTTTCTCCAGCCCCTCCCCGATCACGATGAGCACTTCCTGCCCCTTGAGGATAGCGTTTGCCGTCAGGCCGTCGGCGGTGGCGTTCAGCTCCACCCAGCCGTTCCCGTCCTGTACGAAGCCTTTCGCCCGCAGCACATGGCCGCACGCGGGGTCGGTGAAGAGGGCCGGGATATTCTGTTCGAGCTGCTGGCACGAGAGGCCCAGCTCCAAAAAGTAGGCCGAACCAAAGGCCCTATGCGGTTGGCGTTACCCGCTTCTAATTATAGCAAAAGGAGGTTCTTTTTCTACCGTTTCGACGCTACGGCTCTTTTCTTCCATAAGCATAGCTTGTGGTTTTCTCTATGAATAAGAGCGGGGCCTTGCAAAGGGCTCCGCTCTTGTTGTCTAAGAAAGTATTGCCATTTCGAGACAGAAAGAATATACTTATATTAAATGATAAATATATACCGGTTTACAATGCATATAGCGGTCAGACAGAAACCATGCAGGCAAAATGGGCTAACCTGAAAAAAATGGAAGAAGAAACATTTGCAAAGATTATTATGGGAAAAGCAGATATCAGCGAATTTGATACTTTTGTTGAAAACTGGAAGAATCAGGGTGGTGACCAGATTCTCAAAGAGATTAACGAAGAATTAAATAATAGCTCTGGTAATTGATTATAGGCAGTATGAATTATAAGTATTTATGATGGAGCGAGGAGAAAAGAGATATGAAGGATTTTGAAAATGATTTGATTTATTATCCTAATCCGGACCCGGTCAAGGAACCGAGATTTATTTTAAAATCTGTAGATGAATTGGAAAAATCAACAAAATACAGTGTTACCTGCAATGGAACAGAGCGTGTGGTATACCATACAGATTCGTTTGACTATGTTGTAGTAGTAGATAACAAAGCGTATGATCTGGAGATTTCAATCCATACACCATATGAAAAACTTGAAATCCGTCCGTCCAGCTTTGGCATAGTTCCTTTTGTAAAAGGAGAAACAGTCCATATCCATCTTGATGAACCGAGAAAGTTTACTGTAGAGACAGATGGTGGTCTTCATGATGCATTGTTTGTGCTTTGCTCGCACAGGATTGAGAAGCCGGCAGATACCACCATCTGCTTTGAAAAGGGCAAGGTATATAATGTAGGAGTTCTTACCTTAAAGTCCAATGATACGGTTTACATAGAGGAAGGTGCTGTTGTATCAGGTTGTGTATACGCAGACCATTGTGACAATATTTCCATTGTAGGAAACGGAATTATCAACGGAGCCTGCTGGCATCTGCCGGACAGTAATGCAGACCGTTTCTTTATCTATGCCAAGTGGTGTAATAATGTACTCTTAAAAGGCTTTACTGCTGTAGACGGTCCTTCCTGGCATGTAGTTCCTGCGGCGTGTGACCATGTTGTGATTGATGATATGAATATTATGTCGAGGATTGTAACGGGAGACGGTATTGATATTACGAGCAGCCAGGACGTAGAGGTAAAAAATTGCTTTATCCGTTCCACAGACGACAGTATCTGCATCAAATCCCAAAGATTGTTTGAAGATCCGTCAACGGTACGTGACGTAACAAAAGTGCGTGTTCACAATAACGTGATCTGGAATGCAGAACCCGGTAATGCCATAGAGCTTGGTTATGCCCTCCAGAGCGAAATCCACGACCTAGTATTTGAGGATTGTGATATTATACACTGCCAGTATGAAGGAAACATGGGTGGTGCGGCGCTTTCCATCCATCAGGCAGATGGCGGCCATGTTCATGATATACATTATAAAAATATCAGAGTAGAGCAGGCAGAACAGAAGCTGTTCGATATTAAGGTTCTGCTTTGCAAATATACGGAACAGCTTGCCAAAGGAGAGATTAATGATATCTATTTTGATAATATCCAGGTGCTGAACGGAGATATCCCGGTCTCCATGATCCGGGGGTATCAGACACCGACAGAAGAAGTACGTGTCCATGATGTCCATTTTGATAACATTACTTTTATGGGGAATAAGTGTGAAACCTGGCAGGATATGCGGCTTGTTACAGAACTGGCAAATGACATTTATGTCAATGGTACCAGAATATGCAGACAGATGAAATTCTGAGAATATCACCATATAGAGATGGTTTTATTATGGGAGGAAATTATTATGGCAAGACCCAAGGGAAGCAAGAATAAGGCTCGTACTGTAAAGGCCAGCGTTGATTATGCAGCCGTCGTTGCAGAAAAGACCGCTGAAAAGGAAAAAATCGAATCTGAGGTTGCTACGCTGACTGCAAATCTCGATGATCTGAAAACGCAGATGAAAGCCAAGAAAGCAGAATTGAAAGCCGTCACCAAGGAACTTACCAAAGCCGAAAACAAAAAAGCTGCCGCCGAAGCAAAGGCAGCAGAAGAAGCAAAGAAAGGCGAAGCAGAAGATGTGCTGAAGAAGCTGCTTGCCAGCGGTATGACGGCTGAAGAAATCCTTGCAAAGCTCCAGTAATGCAATATAAGGGGCAAGTAAACATGTCTGCCCGAACTGCGGGCGCAAGATGAAACAGCAGTTCACAGGCCTGTTCCACTGCAAATGCGGAACAAGCTGGCGGCGTGATATAGGATTCTTTGAGCGAATTCCAGATATGGTGTTCTCACTGGAACGCAAAAAGGTCGGAAATAAAATCAAACAGTTGCCGACGATACGCCATAAGTAAAAAAGACCACCAGCCGTTTTTCTGGCTGGTGGCCTTTTTGCGCTCAATGCTCTGTAATGCCGAGATATTGGTCGATTTCCATGATGCCCTCCCCGCTGATTTCCACCAGATCTTCAAAGGGCACTACGGTGTCGCCCACCTGCAAGGTGCGGAACACCGGGTCGATGCGGTCTGCCTTGCCAGTCAGGGTGATGTAGTTGCCCACTGCGGGAATCTCCGGGTGGGTGGTATCCTCTTTGAAATACCTCACTGTGATGGTCATGCCCTTGGTGACCTGCATCAGCCGATCGGACAGAGCCGACATTTCTTCCTCGGTCAAAATGCGCTTGGTCACCCGCTCGGTGCGCTGCTTTTCTGCGGCAAGCTGCTCATCATAACCACGCAAGGCTGCAAAGGGAGAGAAAATCTTTGCCCGGTTCTGCAAGGTCATGCGGGGATGCTTGCGAAGGGATTCTTCGGTCTGGGGGCGTTCCATCTCTATGATGTCCCCATACTTTTGGGCAGTCTCTTGTCCGATCTTGCTATTTTTGTAGTTTTCCATCCGAACCTCCTGCGCTGTGCCCGCCGATCTGCGCATTGCGCTGGCGCATGGTGGCACCTTCCTCGTAGCTGCTGGCTTTCAGCACGGCGTTTTTGCCGTACTTGTTCTTGATGCCCAACATGGCTTGCTGAAGTTTTTTCTCCTTTTCCAGCTTCTTGGTGTCGGTGAAAAAGTCCACCTGATAGATGCCCTCGTCCGGGGTGACCTTGTTGGCGTTGAGGGTGATGCGCCGCACCGTCAGCGCTGGATTTGTAATGCGCTCAAACAGCTTTGCGCTTTCGTTGATGATGGTGCTGCCCAGATTGGTAGGAGCATCGAACCGGACGGTGCCGTGCGCCGCTTTGGGGATGATTCTGCCGTAGCGGTCGGTCTGGGTCAGCCCACGGTAGCCGCCCTTGTCCACATTCTCCCGGTCGTAGCCCACCTCCAAGGTGATGGATTCCGCCACCAGCTTCTTTTCCGTGAGCCGGAACATCAGAATCTCCGCCATCTCCCGGACAATGAGTTTTGCTTTATCATACGAGTAAGGAGTGGATAGCACCTGCCCCTCGCTGATGCTGTTGGTGCTGGGCTTGTAGCTTTTGATCTGCTCCATGCCGCAGGGTTCGTAGCCCCATGCGTGGTCGATGAGAATTTCTGCATCCACGCCGAAAATCTCATACAGACGATCTTCTCCATGGATGGAGAACTGTGCCAAGTCCCCCATGGTGTAGATGCCATGAGCTTCCAGCCGCTTGACGGTTCCGGGACCGGTCATCCAGAAATCCGTCAGGGGTCTGTGGTTCCACAGCAGATACCGATAGGACTGCTCATCCAGTTCCGCAATGCGGACACCATCTTTGTCTGCCGGAATATGCTTTGCCACAATGTCCATGGCCAGCTTTGCAAGGTAGAGGTTGGTGCCGATGCCTGCCGTTGCGGTGATGCCGGTGTTGTACAGCACCTCCCGCACCATGGTCATGGCAAGTTCATGGGCGCTCATGTGGTAATAGGGCAGGTAGCCCGTCACATCAATAAAAACCTCGTCAATGGAGTAGGGGTAAATATCTGCCGGGGACACATATTTGAGGTAGGTCTTGTAGATTTGGGTGGACACATCCAGATACCGCTGCATCCGGGGAGGCGCAACAATGTAACTCAACCCCAGTGCAGGGTCTGCGTTCAGGGCATTGGCATCAAAAGAGGTGCTGGCAAAGTGGTATTTGCCATCCTCTCCCCGGACTGCCTTTTTCTGTTGGATGGCGGTCTGCAGCCGCTGGGCGTTGACCTCTTTCACCCGCTGAACGGCTTCAAACAGCCGTGCTCTGCCGGGTATCTTGTAAGCTTTCAGGGAGGGCGACACCGCAAGGCAGATGGTCTTTTCGGTGCGGGAGGCGTCTGCCACCACCAGATTGGTGGTCAGGGGGTCCAGATGACGGTCTATGCACTCCACCGAGGCATAGAAGCTTTTCAGGTCGATTGCCAGATAGGTGCGCTGCGCTGCCATACTTCAGGCCTCCTTTGCAAAAGCTACAACTATTTATCTTATTATAATAAATCTTTACGCTGTTTTCAAGAGAAAGCACAACAATTGTTAGCGATGTAAAAAAATACAGCTATATTTCAGTGTGAAGCCTGAATATAGCTGTATTTTTTTCTTTATGGATGATTTAATTGTTCTCCTCAAAGTTCTCGACTTGCTCCATGACCTTTTTGAAAACTTCGGGGCTGTACTGTGGAGGATAGCCGTTTTTTACAAGGCAGATCTTGATCTCCAGCTTCAACTGATTGCGGACGTTCTGATTGTTCAGCCAGTCAGCAAACGAAGATTTGGTGTCGATAATCTCTTTGACCTTTTGCGCCAGAGTCTTGCACTTGTCGTTGATGACAGCACCATCAACCTCTTTATCGGTTCCGTATTCAAAATCATACCGGTCCCGCAGGGCAAGGAGAATAAAGATAAAGAAAGGAAATTTTTTGTTTAACTATTCTCACTATTATTTGATTTAGTGATTTTTTTCTTCTTTGGAGAAACCAGTTTGTGACCGGAATAAATGGACATGCCCATACAAAGCAATGAAGAATAGGCAAAGTATTTATGCGCAGTCATAGATTTTTTGATTCCAGAATAAATGCATCCCAACATACAGAAAAGTGCGCCTAAGGACCAGTATTTATGTGATTTCATGATTTGATACCTCCTTTGATTTAACTGATTCAATTATAACGGCTTTTTACGAAAATGCAAGCATTACCGGGAACGCTTGCATGTGGATGCTGTGACTGCCGCTACGGTCATGATCGGTGGGCATTACGAACAAGGCTCACATGTAGCATTCGACTCCGAATATCAGCCGGCACACATATGAGGACGGAAAATGTAGCAGCTTTTGAAAAAAATTGCTTTTTTCTGCTCAAAGTGCTACAATCGGAATATACCGAATACAAAGGGAGGAAAGCTCCCATGCCAAGACCGCCACGGTGCCGTCGAATTTGTGGCGTACCACAGGTCGATACATTCTGTCCCAACGGGTGCGGGAATACCGAGCCGATCCTGCTGACGCTGGACGAATACGAGGTCATTCGGCTGGTTGACTTGGAGCAGCAAACCCACGAGCAGTGTGCCGCCCAAATGGACATTTCCCGCTCTACCGTGCAGGAGATTTACGAAAGCGCACGGAGCAAGATCGCAGCGTGTCTTGTCCACGGGAAACCGCTGCACATCACCGGGGGAAACTACCGCATCTGCGGAGGACAGGAGGCAGCTCACTGCGGCCGTTGCTGCCGGATGCAGAGAGCCAACATGGAAAAATCAGGCAAAACTTGCAAAGGAGATTCCATTATGAAAATTGCAGTTGCCTATGAAAACGGTCAAATCTTTCAGCACTTCGGTCACACCGAGCAGTTCAAGCTTTATGAAGCTGTGGACGGCAAAATCACTCATGCGAAAGTCGTTGACACCAACGGCAGTGGTCACGGCGCACTGGCAGGCTTTCTAATGCAGCACGGTGTGGACACTTTGGTTTGCGGAGGCATCGGCGGCGGTGCGCAGGCAGCACTCGCCGAAGCGGGCATCAAGCTCTACGGCGGTGTCAGCGGGGACGCTGACGCGGCGGTGAGCGCATTGCTCAACGGAAGTTTGGGCTACGATCCCAACGTTCACTGTGACCACCATGACCATGAGCACGGCGAGGCTGGTCACTCCTGCGGTGACCACGGCTGCGGCAAGCATAGCTGCCATTGATATGGAACGCACACTGACACAACTTCCGTTCTGGTCATCCTTGACCGAACGCGAAATGGACACACTACGCCGAAGTGCCTTTGTCCGTCATTATAAAAAAGGTGCGTTCGTTCACAGCAGCGACAATGAATGTCTCGGAATGCTGTTTATTCTTTCCGGCGAGATCCGCACCTATCTTCTCTCTGATGAGGGGCGGGAGGTAACGCTGTTCCGCCTGTATCCGGGCGAACTATGCGTGCTTTCCGCCTCCTGCGTGATCAGTCAGATCACCTTTGATACGCAAATGACTGCCGGAATGGATACGGACGTTCTGGTTATCCCTGCAAATGTCATTGCTGCACTCAAGGAGAAAAATCTCCATGTCTGCTGTTTTCTCTATGAACTGGCAACGAAACGGTTTTCTGATGTGATGTGGGCGATGCAGCAGATCATGTTCAAGGGGCTGGATCAGCGGCTGGCAGAATTTCTCTTTGCCGAAGCGGAACGTACCGGCTCCGACACGATACGTATGACCCATGAGCAGATCGCCCAGCACATCAGCTCGGCACGGGAGGCAGTGGCACGGATGCTCAAAAGCTTCTCGGAGGACGGACTGGTGGAGCTGAAGCGTGGTGCAATCACGCTGCGGGATAAGAACAGACTAAATCGTCTAAAATAAAAAGGAATGTGACTTCGTCACGGAATAAAATCATAGATTTGCTACAATAAAAGCAGAAAAGCAGGAAGGAGTATCCACCATGAAAGAAACGAAATACGCAGGAACTCAAACCGAAAAAAACCTGATGGCTGCCTTTGCCGGTGAGTCCGAGGCACGCAACAAGTACACCTATTTTGCATCCAAGGCCAAGAAGGAAGGCTTTGAGCAGATCGCGGCACTGTTCCTCAAAACCGCTGATAATGAGAAGGAACACGCCAAGCTGTGGTTCAAAGAACTGAACGGCATTGGCGACACCGCAGAAAACCTTCTCTCCGCCGCTGAGGGTGAGAACTACGAGTGGACGGATATGTACGACGGCTTTGCCAAAACAGCCGATGAGGAAGGTTTCCATGCGCTGGCCCAGCGTTTCCGCCTGGTCGCCGCCATTGAAAAGCACCACGAGGAGCGCTACCGTGCCCTGCTGCACAATGTGGAGATGGCGGAGGTCTTCGCCAAGAGCGAGGTCAAGGTGTGGGAGTGCCGCAACTGCGGTCACATCGTCGTGGGCGAGAAGGCCCCGGAGGTTTGCCCCACCTGCAACCATCCCCAGAGCTATTTTGAAATTCACGCAGAAAACTATTAAAGAAAGAAAAGGAGAATTATCATGGAGCAGAAGTTTTACATTTGCAAGCATTGCGGTAACATCATTGCCAAAGTTAAGGACGTAGGCGTCCCTGTCGTCTGCTGCGGTGAGCCGATGAGCGAGATCGTTCCCGGCACCACCGACGCCGCCGTGGAGAAGCACGTTCCTGTCTGGACGGTGGAAAACGGCATCGTCCATGTCAAGGTCGGCTCCGTAGAGCACCCCATGCTGCCGGAGCACTACATCGAATGGGTATCTCTCCAGACCAAGCAGGGCAATCAGCGTAAGGAACTGCATCCCGGCGAAAAGCCGGAGGTCTGCTTCGCTCTCTGCGAGGGCGATGAGGTCGAGGCGGTCTACGCCTACTGCAACCTCCACAGTCTGTGGAAAGCGTAATTCACATTCTTAAAATCCGGTGCTCAAAAAGCACCGGATTTTTTTTATCAATGTAACCTCGTCACAGAAAAAGACTTTGTCCTGCGGTATGATAAAGCCACAATCAAGAAAGAGCTGGCGAACATGAAAATCAAGCTCAATCCCGATCAGGAGATTGTCAGCACCATCAGAAAAGGACTCAAGCGCACCGGCGGGTACTGCCCCTGCCGCAGGGAGCGCACAGAGGCAACCAAATGTATGTGCCAGGAGTTCAAGAATCCCATTGCAGATCCGGGCTTCGAGGGGGTCTGCCACTGTATGCTCTATTACAAATCCTTGTAGGATTAAGGGAGGAAAGCTATGCTGTCAAAGAAACTGGCTGCCATAGATAAGACGCGGTGTGTCGCCTGTGGTGTGTGTGAAAATACCTGTCCACTGGGGGCCGTCAAGGTGCGCCGTGGCTGCTACGCCGCCGTGGAGGCGGAACGCTGCGTAGGCTGCGGCAAGTGCGCAAAGCTCTGTCCCGTCGGCTGCATTGAGGTGAAAGTGAGGGCTGACGCATGAAAGCAAAGCATTGGTACGATTACCTGTGGGTATATGCCATCATCTATTTTGCACTGGGCTTTTTCAATATCCTGTTCGCGTGGCTGGGTATGATCGATTTTCTTCTGCCGCTGCTTTTAGCCATCTTTGGCGGGAACAAATTCTTTTGCAACCACCTCTGCGGACGGGGTCAACTGTTCAGCAAGCTGGGGACAGACCTTAAATGCTCCCGCTGCAAGCCCACGCCCCGCTGGATGTCCTCCAAGTGGTTCCGTTATGCCTTTTTGCTCTTTTTCCTGACGATGTTCGGCAATATGGTGTTCCAGACCTATCTGGTCGCTGCTGGTGCTACGTCCCTGCGGGAGGCCATTAAGCTGTTCTGGACATTCCGTGTGCCATGGGGCTGGACTTATACAGCCGGTACGGTCACTGACTGGGTGGCGCAGTTCAGCTTTGGCTTTTATAGTCTCATGCTGACCTCTCTGCTGCTGGGTCTGATCGTTATGGTGCTCTACATGCCCCGCACATGGTGTGCGTTTTGCCCGATGGGAACCATGACGCAGGGCATTTGCAAGCTGAAAAACAAAGAATAAACAAAGATAACAGAACGGAGCCTTTCTCATGGCTGAACTGAAAATTACCGCTGCGAATTTTGAAAATGAGGTACTGCATTCCGACAAGCCCGTCCTGCTGGATTTCTATGCGGACTGGTGCGGACCGTGCAAAATGCTCTCTCCCGTACTGCATGAGCTTGCCGAAGAAAAAAGCGGTACGCTCAAGGTGGGCAAGGTCAATGTGGACGAGCAGATGGAGCTGGCAATGCGTTTTCAAGGATCCAGTATCCCGATGCTGGTCGTATTCAAGGATGGAAAGGCCGTTGCCAAATCGGTCGGCTATCGGCCTAAGTCGGAGATTGCCGCAATGGTGGAGGGCGTGAAATGAAGGTCGTAATTGTAGGCGGCGTGGCGGGCGGTGCTTCTGCCGCTGCCCGCATCCGCCGTTTGGATGAACACGCCCAGATCATCATGATCGAGCGCAGCGGCTATGTGTCCTATGCCAACTGCGGTCTGCCGTATTATGTGGGCGGTGTGATCAAGGAGCAAGAAGAACTGACACTGCAAACTCCGGAAAGCTTCTGGGACCGCTTTCGCATTGATGTGCGGGTACGGCAGGAAGTAACTGCGATCAATCCCACAGAGAAAACCGTCACCGTTCACGCATTGGATAGTGGAAAGGTCTACACGGAAACCTATGACAAACTGCTCCTCGCACCCGGCGCAAAGCCGACGGTTCCTGCGCTTTCCGGCGTCAGCAGTGAGCGTGTTTTCACGCTGCGCACCGTGGAGGATACCCTCCGCATTAGGCACTTTGTAGAGGATCAGAAACCGAAAAGCGCTGTTTTGGCTGGCGGCGGCTTTATCGGTCTGGAAATGGCGGAAAACCTTACAGAAATGGGCGTTTCCGTCACCATCGTCCAACGTCCAAAGCAGCTATTAGCGCCGCTGGATACGGATATGGCGAGCTTTGTCCATGTGGAAATGCGCAGACACGGCGTGGCTCTGCGGTTAGGTGAAACCGTCACCGGATTCCGGCAGGACGGAGATTCCGTGCTGACGCTGCTGGAGGAAAGTGAGCCGCTGCGCTCCGACATGGTGCTGCTGGCCATCGGCGTCACGCCGGACACTCATCTGGCAAAAGAGGCCGGACTTGAGCTGGGCATCCGGGGCAGCATCGCTGTCAACGAGCGGATGGAAACCTCCGTGCCGGGCATCTATGCTGTGGGCGATGCCGTAGAGGTCACCCATTTTGTAACCGGGCAGAAAGCGTTGATTTCGCTGGCGGGACCCGCCAACAAGCAGGGACGCATTGCCGCCGACAACATCTGCGGCAGAAACAGCCGCTTTCACGGCTCTCAGGGTTCGTCTGTTCTGAAATTGTTTAGCTTGACAGCGGCCTCCACGGGGATCAATGAAAAAGCGGCGCAGGCAGCAGGGATCGCTTACGACAAAGTCGTGCTTTTCCCGGCATCCCACGCTGCCTATTACCCCGGCGCACAGTCTATGGCAATGAAGGTACTGTATGAAAAGGAAAGCCTGCGGCTGCTGGGTGCGCAGATCGTTGGCGGCGAGGGCGTGGACAAGCGTATTGATGTACTGGCAACGGCCATTCGCGCAAAAATGACGGCATTGGAACTGACGGAACTTGACCTTTCCTATGCTCCGCCCTATTCCTCTGCCAAGGATCCGGTCAATATGGCCGGTTTTATGATTGAGGATTTGGAGAGCGGGAAAGTGCAGCAGTTCCATTGGAATGATGTTGAGGACTTGCCCTGCGATGGCAGTGCGACGCTGCTGGACGTCCGTACGGAAGGCGAATATCGGCGTGGGCACTTGAATGGATTCCGCAATATTCCACTGGACGATCTGCGGGAGCACTTGGACGAGTTAGAGCGGGACAAGCCTGTCTATGTGAATTGCCAGACAGGGCTTCGCAGTTATCTGGCCTGCCGACTTTTGACGCAGTATGGTTTCAGCTGTTCCCATCTCTCCGGCGGATACAGTTTTTATCAGGTCGTAACACAAGAGCAGCAGACAGCGCGGAGCGCCTATCCCTGCGGAAAGGAGAAACTATGAGTGAAAATCTATTTGGCTTGACGGTTGCGGCAGATAAAGGCTTAGATGATCTGCAGTGCCAGCGCCTTTTAAGCGAAAATCGCAGGTATCAGGAAGTCATGCTGCAATACCGATGTGCGCTGAAAGCACTGGAAAGCAGGTTGGAAATTCTAAACGAAGAGTTTTCATTGCAGCATGATCGCAATCCGATAGAAAGTATGAAAAGTCGCTTGAAGTCGCCGTCCAGCATTATGAATAAGATGCAGAAGCGCGGACTTTCTCTGGATTTTCCGACCATGCAGGCAAATATCATGGATATTGCCGGTGTGCGGGTGATCTGCTCTTTCGAGGAGGATGTGTTCTTTTTGGCAAAGTGCTTAAAAGATCAGTCTGACATTGAAATCATCACGGAGAAAGATTATATTTCACACCCTAAGCCAAATGGCTATCGCAGTCTGCACCTGACGATCCGGCTGCCGGTATTCTTTGCGGAAAAAGAGATCCATGTGCCAGTGGAGATACAACTCCGTACAATCGCTATGGACTTCTGGGCAAGCCTTGAGCATACCATCCGCTATAAGAAAAATCTGCCGATAAATGCTGAAATCGAAACTGAACTGAAAGAGTGCGCCGATTCCAGCAGAGAATGGGACAGCAAAATGGAACATCTACTGCACATCTTAACATAATGCGTCGGATATAAAATGAAAAGCACGCACTTTGGTGCTTGCCTTGGACTTGCCAGGGATCGACTCATCCGCCTTGGATGGGCGACCCCTGCGAGCCCCAACCAATTTCTCCGCTTTCTGGTTTTCAGGCATAGTCTTTTCTGCTTTCGGCGGACTGCCACGGCACAGCTTTTTCGGCTTCTATAATTGTAAGGAACATGGCTTTTCGCTGAATGGAAAGCGAAGCTGACCCGGGCTGGGGCGGTCTGTGCTGGGGCGGTCTGTATTAAAGCGATATTTTTTTTGAAATTATCTTGACAAAATTTATCAAGATTGATATGATGGTATTAACAAGCAAGCGAAAAGAGGATGTGGAGCATGATCATCACCAAAGAGACGGACTACGCGCTGCGCATTTTGCGGGTGCTGCTGGACGGGGAGAAGCATTCGGTGGCCGAGATGTCGGAAACGGAATTGATCCCCAATCAGTTTGCCTACCAGATTCTGCGCAAGCTCTCCGCCGGCAATTTGGTGCGGGTGAGCCGCGGCGCTCTCGGCGGCTGCGCGCTGTCCTGCGATCTGGACGCGACCTCCCTCTACGATCTCATGGGGGTCGTGGAGGAGCGGGGCATCCTATGCGCCTGCATGGAGCCGGGATATGAATGCCGCTGGCAGGACAAGTATGGGCGGTGCGCCATCCACTGTCAGCTGGCGGTCTTGCAGCAAAAGCAGGACGAGGCGTTCCGTGCCGTGAGCCTGCGCAGGCTGCTGACCGGCGGATCCGATCCCCAAGATACAAGCAAGCTGTAAAATTTTAAAAGGAGGTACCCGTATGCTGTTTCAAACCACGGCGGCGCACGAAGAGCTGCGCGCGAAGATCCGGAGTTTCGCGGAGGAGGAGATCAAGCCCCTCGCATTTTTAATGGATCAGAACAACGAGTTTCCCGAGGAGGCTGTCAAGAAGCTGGGTAAGCTGGGCTGGATGGGCATTCCCTACCCCAAGGAGTACGGCGGTGCCGGTCTTGATGCCCTGAGCTACGCCATCGCGGTGGAGGAGCTGGCCCGTGTGGACGGCGGCACGGGCGTAATCCTCTCCGCCCACGTCTCCCTCGGCTCATGGCCCATTTTCGCCTATGGCACCGAGGAGCAGAAGAAGAAATATCTGGTTCCGCTGGCCAAGGGCGAGAAGATCGGCGCCTTCGGCCTTACGGAGACCAACGCCGGATCCGACGCCGGCGGCACGGAGACCACGGCGCTGGATAAGGGGGACTACTACCTCCTCAACGGCGGCAAGATCTTCATTACCAACGCCCCTAAGGCGGACACCTATGTGGTTTTCGCCGTCACCACGCCGGACATCGGCACCCGGGGCATCTCCGCTTTCATCGTGGAGAAGGGCTGGAAGGGCTTTGAGTTCGGCGACCACTATGACAAGATGGGTATTCGCTCCTCCTCCACGGCGGAGCTGATCTTCAACAACGTGAAGGTTCCCAAGGAAAACCTATTGGGCAAGGAGGGCGAGGGCTTCAAGATTGCCATGTCCACGCTGGACGGCGGACGCATCGGCATCGCCGCGCAGGCGCTGGGCATCGCCCAGGGCGCGTTTGAGCACGCGTTGAGCTATTCCAAGGAGCGCGTCCAGTTCGGCAAGCCCATCGCGGCCCAGCAGAGCATCGCCTTCAAGCTGGCGGATATGGCAACCAAGCTGCGCTGCGCCCGGTTCCTCATCTACTCCGCGGCGGAGCTGAAGGAGCAGCACGCGCCTTACGGCATGGAGTCCGCCATGGCGAAGATGTACGCCTCGGACATCGCGCTGGAGGTCACCAACGATGCCTTGCAGATCCACGGCGGCAGCGGCTACCTCAAGGGCATGGAGGTGGAACGGGCCTACCGCGACGCCAAGATCACCACCCTCTACGAGGGCACTAACGAGATCCAGCGGGTGGTCATCGCCTCTCATCTGTTGGGCAGGCTGGGCAAGAGCTCCGGCGGCGAGAGCCGTTCGGCGGCCAAGAAACCCGCGCCCATCACCGGCATTCGCAAAAAGACCATCTTCCGGGAGGGGGACGCTGCCCAGCAGGTGGCCGACCTTGTGGCAGCGCTGAAGAAGGATGGTCACGACTTCTCCGTGGGCATCCCTATGGATACGCCCATCCCGCAGGCGGAGCGGGTGGTCTCCGCGGGCAAGGGCATCGGGGAGAAAAAGAACATGAAACTGGTAGAGTCGCTGGCCAAGGCCGTCGGCGCGGCCATCGGTTCTTCCCGCCCTGTGGCGGAGACTCTCAAATATCTGCCGCTGAACCGCTATGTGGGTATGTCCGGTCAGAAGTTCACCGGCAATCTGTACATCGCCTGCGGCATCTCCGGCGCATCCCAGCACCTTAAGGGCATCAAGGACGCCTCCACCATCGTGGCCATCAATAAGAACGGTAACGCGCCTATCTTCAAGAACTGCGACTACGGCATCGTGGGCGATGTGGAGGAGATCCTGCCCCTGCTCACTGCCGCGCTGGATAGCGGCGAAAAGCTGCCCGCGCCGCCCATGGTAAAGATGAAGCGGCCCACGCCGCCGAAGCCCGCCCCCATCGGCGACCGCTACGTCTGCAGCGGCTGCGGCTACGAGTATGTGCCGGAGTTGGGCGACGAGGACGGCGAGATCGCGCCCGGTACGCTCTTTGAGCAGCTTCCCGCCGAGTGGGTGTGTCCCGAGTGCGCGGAGACGAAGGATCAATTTGTAAAGGCTTGAGGCCGTGAAGGAGGCAAGATAAGATGTATTGCGTGCGTAAAGTAACGAACGACCTCTACTGGGTGGGCGCCAACGACCATCGCCTGGCCCTGTTTGAAAACTGCTTTCCCATTCCCCGAGGCGTAAGCTACAACGCCTACTGCCTGCTGGATGAAAAGACGGTGCTCTTTGACACGGTGGACTGGTCTGCCTGCCGCCAGCTTTTGGAAAATCTGGCGTATGTGCTGGATGGCCGCGAGCTGGACTACCTGCTGGTCAACCATCTGGAGCCGGATCACGCCGCCTGCATCGAGGAGATCCTGCTGCGCCATCCCAAGGTGAAACTAATCTCCAACGAGAAGGCATTCATGCTCATGCGGCAGTTCGGCTTCCATGTGGACGGACATGAGTGCATCGAGGTGAAGGAGGGCGACACCTTCTCCTTCGGCAAGCACACCGTCACCTTTGTGGGCGCGCCTATGGTTCACTGGCCGGAGGCCATGGTGACCCTCGACGTCACCGACGGCGTCCTCTTTTCCGCCGACGCCTTCGGCACCTTCGGCGCGCTGGACGGCAAGCTGTTCGCCGACGAGGTGGACTTCGAGCGGGACTGGCTGGACGACGCCCGCCGTTACCTCACCAACATCGTGGGCAAGTACGGCCCCCACATCCAGCTCCTGCTGAAAAAGGCCGGCGGCGTTTTGGATCAGATCAAGTACATCTGCCCGCTCCACGGCCCCGTGTGGCGCAAGGATCTGGGCTGGTTCATCGAAAAGTACGACACATGGAGCCGCTATGCCCCTGAAACCCAGGGCGTGCTCATCGTCTACGCCTCTATGTACGGCAACACGGAGAACGCGGCGCAGGCGCTGGCGACGTCGCTCTGCGATAAGGGCATGAGCAAGGTGGCGATGTACGATGTGTCCTCCACTCATGTCTCCCAGCTGATCTCCGAGGCGTTTAAGTACAGTCACATTGTCCTGGCCTCTGTGACCTACAACCTCGGCATCTACCCTGCCATGCATGACTTCCTCATGGATATGAAGGCACTGAATCTGCAAAACCGCACCTTTGCCATCATTGAAAACGGCTCATGGGCGGTGAAGTCCGGTGACCTCATGCAGAAATTCGTCAACAATGAGCTTAAGAACATGACGGTGCTCAACGAGCGGCTCAGCCTCGCCTCGTCCATGGGCACGGACAAGCGCACTGAGCTGGAAGCACTGGCGGACGCCATTCTGGAATCTATGAAGTAACTGGCAGGAAAGCCAAAACCAAGACAACAGACAACAAACAGCCCCGCCGCGTCGGCTGCAGAAAAACCGGCTTTCAAAAACAGAGCGGGCAAGCGTGATACTGCGCTTGCCCGCTCTTTGCTCAAAAGGACATGAGAAGTGACCGGAGAAGATGAGAGGATCGAAATGGAGATCAGAAAACGAAACGGGGAGTCTGTCCCCTTTCAACAGGAGAAAATTTTCAACGCCATGAAAAAGGCGTTTGACGGACAGGGCAAGGAGATTGGGAGCAGAGAGATGGATGAGATCCTCGCCACCGTTCTCAACAATCTCTCCGTCACAGTGCCGCTCACCGTAGAACGTGTGCAGGACGAGGTGGAGCGAACGCTCATGGAGCGCGGACACTATGAGGTGGCCAAGGCGTACATCCTCTACCGCGAAAAGCGGTCTGCGCTGCGCCGTGTCCGGCATACCATCGCGCGGACGGTGGGGGATGACTCGCTTGACGAGGTGCTGCGCCGCATCCAGATGGATTTTAGCGAGGAAGTCTACTCCCTCGCGGCGCTTCAAATGAAGTTTGAGAGTTTCTGCCGCCCGGGCATGACGGAGGATGAGCGGGCTGAGGCACTGACCAAGGCGGCGGTAGAGCTGACTACGGCAGAGGCACCCAAGTGGGAGTTCATCGCGGCGCGGCTTCTGAACCACTCCTTTCGCTGTCGCAACGCACAGGAATGGGAGGGGCGCGGCGTCTGCGACCTCTATGGCAAGCTTCGCTATCTGACGGATAAGGGACTCTACGGTGACTATATCCTTGCCCACTATACCCACGAGGAAATTGCCATGGCGGAGGACTTTCTCTGCCCGGAACGGGACGAGCTGTTCACCTACTCCGGCCTTGACCTGCTGCTCAAACGCTACGTGATCCAGTCACGCAGCCGCGTGCCGCTGGAAACACCGCAGGAGATGTTTTTGGGTATCGCGCTGCATCTTGCTATGAACGAAGGCTCTGATCGCATGGGGTGGGTAAAACGCTTTTACGATATGCTCAGCCGTATGGAGGTCACGATGGCGACACCTACCATGTCCAACGCACGAAAGCCCTACCATCAGCTTTCAAGCTGCTTTGTGGACACTGTGCCGGACAGTCTGGACGGCATCTACCGCTCGCTGGACAACTTCGCAAAGGTCTCTAAATTCGGCGGTGGAATGGGGATGTACTTCGGTAAGGTGCGCGCTGCAGGCAGCACCATCCGCGGCTTTCAAGGGGCGGCGGGCGGTGTTATCCGCTGGATCCGGCTGGTCAACGACACCGCCGTGGCGGTGGATCAGTTGGGGATGCGGCAGGGCGCTGTGGCGGTTTACTTAGACGCATGGCACCGGGATCTGCCGGAATTCCTTCAACTGCGCACCAATAACGGCGACGACCGCATGAAGGCACATGATGTGTTTCCCGCCGTGTGCTATCCGGATCTATTCTGGCGACTGGCGGAGGAGAACATAGACGCGCCGTGGCATCTCATGTGTCCGCATGAGATCCTCACGGTCAAGGGCTACGCACTGGAGGATTACTGGGGTACAGAATGGGAGAAGCGGTATCTGGACTGCGTCAATGACCCGCGCATCGAAAAGCGCAGCGTCACCGTCAAGGACATCGTGCGGCTGGTGCTTCGCTCGGCAGTGGAGACCGGCACACCCTTCGCTTTCAATCGCGACAGTGTAAATCATATGAACCCAAACGGCCACACGGGAATGATCTATTGCTCCAATCTCTGTACGGAGATCGCGCAGAACATGGCACCCATCGAGCACATCAGCACTGAGGTGCACACGGAGAACGGCGACACAATTGTGGTGACGGCCACACGCCCAGGTGAGTTTGTGGTCTGCAATCTGGCGAGTCTGTCTCTCGGTAATCTGCCGGTGGAGGACGAGGCCTATATGGAACGCACGGTGGAAACGGCCATCCGCGCTCTGGATAATGTGATCGACCTCAACTTCTACCCGTTGGAATACGCGCGGCTTACCAATCAGAAGTACCGCAGCATCGGCCTGGGCGTCAGCGGCTACCACCACATGCTGGCAAAGCGCGGCATCCACTGGGAGAGCGATGAGCACCTTGCCTTCACCGACGCAGTGTTCGAGCTCATCAACTACGCCGCTGTCAAGGCGGACACAGCTCTGGCACTGGAAAAGGGTCGTTACGCGCTCTTTGAGGGCAGCGACTGGCAGACTGGCGCGTATTTTGAAAAGCGGGGTTATACCTCCGAAAAGTGGCGGGCGCTTGCGAAAACGGTGGCGGTGCAGGGAATGCGCAACGCCTATCTGCTGGCGGTCGCACCGACCTCCAGCACATCTATCCTCTCCGGCACGTCGGCGGGCATAGATCCAATTATGAAGAAATTCTTTTTAGAGGAAAAAAAGGGCAGCATGCTGCCCCGCGTTGCTCCGGAGCTTTCTATGGACACATGGTGGTACTATAAGGCAGCGCATCTGATCGACCAAAGCTGGTCGGTACGCGCCGCGGGCCTTCGCCAGAGACATATTGACCAGGCGCAGAGCATGAATCTCTATATCACCAACGACTATTCCATGCGTCAGGTGCTCAGACTGTATTTGGAGGCGTGGAGGGCCGGCGTCAAGACCATTTACTATGTCCGCAGCAAGGCCCTTGAGGTCGAGACCTGCGAAAGCTGCTCGTCATAAGGAGGATAGCATGACGGAACTGAAGAAAAAGCCCCTCTTTAACCCGGAGGGCGACCCTGATGTGCGCCTGCGGCGCATGATCGGCGGCAATACCACAAACCTCAACGACTTCAACAATATGAAGTACGCTTGGGTCAGCGACTGGTACCGGCAGGCCATGAACAACTTCTGGATCCCTGAGGAGATCAATCTCTCGCAGGATGTGAAGGACTATCCCCGCCTGCTGTCAACCGAGCGCAGCGCCTACGATAAAATTCTGAGTTTTCTTGTCTTTTTGGATTCCATTCAGACAGCGAACCTGCCTAATATCGGCGCCTACATTACCGCCAACGAGGTCAATCTCTGCCTGTCCATTCAGGCGTTTCAGGAGTGTGTCCACTCACAGAGCTACAGCTATATGCTCGATACCATCTGTTCCCCCGTGGAGCGCAATGACATCCTCTACCAATGGAAAACGGACGAGCATCTGCTGCGCCGCAACACCTTCATTGGGGACTGCTACAACGCGTTTCAGGAGCGGAAGGACGCTCCCACGCTGCTGCGCGTGATGATGGCAAACTATATTTTGGAGGGCATCTATTTTTACAGCGGCTTTATGTTCTTCTACAATCTCTCCCGAAACGGGAAGATGCCCGGCTCGGCGCAGGAGATTCGCTACATAAACCGCGATGAGAACACGCACTTGTGGCTGTTCCGCAATATCATCACGGAGCTGCAAAAGGAGCAGCCGGAGTTGTTCACTGCCGAGAGCGTACAAGCGCTGCGCGAGATGATGCGTGAGGGCGTGGAGCAGGAGATCGCATGGGGGCATTATGTGATCGGCGACGACATCCCGGGGCTGAACCGGCAGATGATCAGCGATTACATCCGCTATCTCGGCAACCTCCGCTGGACGAGCCTTGGCTATCCCGCATTGTATCCAGGCTTTGAGAGCGAACCGGAGAGCATGGAATGGGTCAGCCAGTACGCCGACGCCAACATGGTCAAGACCGATTTCTTTGAGGCACGCAGTACCGCCTACGCCAAGAGCACCGCACTGATAGACGATTTATAAGAAAACCAAAGACATCAGAATAGGAGATACTACTATGAATTACAGCGCTATGATTCAAAATCGCAGATCCGTTCGCGCATTCCGCGAAAAGGAAGTTCCGAGCGAGGCTATCGGCCAGCTCCGATCCTACTATGAAAAGATCTGCCCCCGTCTTGTCCCGGAGATTGCAACGGAGTTGATCATCTTGGACAAGGATGCACAGCCGGCGCTGGAGAGCTCAGCGGGCTATAATCAATTTCTCATCGGAGCACCGCACTACCTGCTCCTTATGTCTGCCCCGCATTCCTATGCGGCCATCAACGCCGGCTACATGATGGAAGATCTCGTCCTCAAGCTGACTGAGTTGGACATTGACACCTGCTGGATGACCTTCACCGACAGCGACAAAATCAAAAAGGCACTGTCTCTCGCCACCCCGTTAGAGGTGGCGGCAATCGTTGCCTTTGGCTACGGGGAAAAGACCGCAAAAAAGCTGCGGCTGAATATCCTAAGTATGTCTCAGATCGATGTGCGGGCCGAGCAGCAGTACTACGCGCCCAAAAAGGGCGTGAACGATTTGGTTCACATGGGGAGCTGGAGCAACAAGTCTGGGCTTGACGAGATGATGGACTTCTACGACGATATGCTCTGGCAGTCCTTCTACGCCGCTTCGCTCTCCCCCAGCTATCTCAACCGTCAGCCCTATGGCTTCCTTGTGCAGGATCACAGCATCTATTTGGTGCAGCAGGAGGATGCCTACACCGATAATTTGGATGCCGCATTGGATCTCGGTATTGTCATGCTCCACTTCTCCGCCGTCGCCTCCCAGTGGGCGGGGCAGGTACGCTGGGAACTTTCACCTGCTGCGCCCGACGGCCTGCCGGAAGGACTTCGCTCCGCTGCGGTGTACCACATGTAACGACTCTGGGGGAAGCAAGGCAACGGGAAAATGCGCGACCGTCGATCCGCGGTTGAGCGTATGTTTCGTTAGAAAAGAAGAACCTATCAGTCAGAGTCTGAGTAAGGAAAATAGGAGGTATTTTTTATATGGCTATCCAAACGGTAACAGATGCCATCCGCTATGTAGGGGTGGATGATAACACATTGGCACTCTTTGAAAACCAGTACTCCGTCCAGCCTATGGGAGTGAGCTACAACTCCTATGTCATTCTGGATGAGAAGATTGCCGTGATGGACAGCGTGGACGCACGGGCAACGGAAGAATGGCTTTCCAATGTGGCGCGGGTGTTGGAGGGGCGCAGGCCCGACTATCTTGTGGTCACACACATGGAGCCGGATCATTCCGGCAGTCTCATGCGGCTGGCACAAAAGTACCCGGAGGTGAAGATCGTGGGAAACGCGAAAACATTTACCCTGATCAAGCAGTTCTTCGGCACAGGTGCATTGTCGGAAGACCGTATGCTGGAGGTTGGCGAAAGAGATACGCTTTCCTTGGGTTTGCACCGGCTGCGCTTTCTGCTGGCGCCGATGGTACACTGGCCGGAGGTGATGACGGCGTATGAGGAAACGGAAAAAATCCTGTTCTCGGCGGATGCCTTCGGACGCTTTGGCTCACTGGAACGGACTGCCCGTGCCCCCTGGGTGCCGCAGGCCCGACGGTATTATTACAATATTATCGGGAAATATGGCGCACAGGTGCAGGCGCTGCTGAAAAAAATCTCCGCGCTGGAGATCAAAACAATCTGCCCGCTCCACGGTCCCGTGCTTACAGAAGGGCTGGAGGAGTGTCTGCGGTTCTATGATCTCTGGTCACAATGGGAACCAGAAGAATCGGAGAGCATACTGATTGCCCACGCATCCATCCATGGAAATACTGCCCATGCGGCGAAGACCCTCAAGGGTAAATTAGAGAAAAAAGGCGTACAGGTCAACATATGTGATCTCACTGTGACAGATCTTTCCTACGCTGTTGCCAGTGCGTTCTACTGCGGGAAGTTGGTTTTAGCCAGCGCCACCTATGACGGAGGACTGTTTCCGCCCATGAGGGAGTTTTTGGAACATTTACGGACAAAGGGATTCCGAAACCGCCGGGTTGGCCTTATTGAAGACGGCTCTTGGGCACCTGATGCCGCGCGGCTGATGCGCACCAAATTGGAGGAGATGAAGGATATCCACCTTTACGAAACGGTAGTGTCTCTGCGTGGTGCATTGAACCAAACCAGCGAAGCGCAGATGGACGCTCTGGTGGCTGAGCTCTGCGCAGAATAAGCTGCAACAAACCGCAGCTATTTTCGTACAGATGATGGTCTTACTCATCTGCTTTATGTCCCAAGGGCAGAGTACCGTCATCTCAGGATGAGGTCACAATGTGGTGTGGGGCGAGACCGGAGTCTTGAGAATACCCAAACAAAGGAAAGGAGCTGACAGATATGGCAGCTATGAATATGAATCAGGAGCAGTTTAAGCAGTTGATCCGGGAGGAAAAGCCTGTTTTGGTGGATTTCTGGGCGCCCTGGTGCAGCTATTGCCGGAGGATCGGCCCTGCGTATGAGAAGATTGGAGAGGAATACGCGGACAGCCTTGCTGTCGGCAAGATCAATATTGACGAGGAGCCGCAGCTGGCGGGGGCCGAGGGGATCGAGGACATCCCAACTCTGGTGCTGTACCGGAACGGAAAGGCCGTGGATTCCATCATCGCGCCCGGCTCAAAGGCAGAAATCGACTGTTTCATTCAGGAAGCCTTGGCGAAATAACGGAGGGTTCAGATATGAACAACAATCATGTTTATGATATGCTCGTGGTGGGCGGCGGACCGGGCGGCTACACCGCTGCCCTGTACGCGGCACGGGCGGGGCTGGACACCATCGTGCTGGAAAAACTGTCCGCCGGTGGGCAGATGGCCCTGACCGAGCAGATCGACAACTACCCCGGCTTTGAGGACGGGATCGACGGCTTCTCTCTGGCGGAGAAGATGCAAAAGCAGGCGGAGCGCTTCGGGGCACGCAGCGAATACGCAGAAGTCCTCCGCATGGATCTGACGGCGGTTCCCAAGCTCGTGGAGACCAGCGAGGGGATCTTTCTGGGGAAAACCGTGGTGCTGGCCACCGGTGCAAACCCCAGAACGCTGGGCGTGGCCAGAGAGTCGGAACTGGTGGGCCGGGGCGTGGCCTACTGCGCCGCCTGCGACGGGATGTTTTACAAGGGCAAAACGGTGGTCGTGGTGGGCGGCGGCAATTCCGCCGCGGCAGATGCCCTCCTTCTCAGCCGCGTGGCGAAAAAAGTGATCCTCGTCCACCGCAGAGACACCCTGCGGGCCACCAAGATCTATCACGAGCCGCTGGCACAGGCCGAAAACGTGGAATTCCGTTGGAACAGCGTCGTTTCCGCGCTGCTTTCCGGGGACAGGCTGACCGGCGTCCGCCTGCGGGACACCGTCACCGGTGAGGAAAGCGTGGTGGACTGCGACGGCGTATTTGTCAGCGTGGGCCGACAGCCCGCCACGGCGCTGGCGGTGGGTCAACTGGAGCTGGACGGCGGCGGCTATATCGTGGCCGGAGAGACCACGGAAACCAGTATTCCCGGCGTTTACGCCGTGGGCGACGTGCGGACGAAGCCCCTCCGTCAGGTGGTCACCGCCGTGGCGGACGGCGCGGTGGCAGTTCACATGGCGGAGAAATATATCGCGGAAAACCGATAAGGGAGGTAGATTCAAAAAGCCATGTTTAATGTCAGGCCGGATACGACCGCAGCGGGAATGCCGACATATCTGCAAGGCAAACTGCCAGAGTGATGGCAGATAAGATAACCCATGTAAGATCGGGAGATGTGTTGTCTCTCCATATCCAGTCCACACAACAGTGAGCAACTGAACACAAAACACAGCCACAGATGTACTCTGCGGCTGTGTTTTTATGCGTAGTATTACCGCGTGACAAGCGGTTTTACTGTGACGGCGTCACATAATTTGAGAAAATCGGCTTCGAGGCAGCTTTTGGAGCACAAGCCCTTTGTGGTTGTTGACAGAGAAAAAAATATAGGTATAATAAAAGCAAAATAATAAGATTCATTCTTGCATTTGGAGAGTTGGCGGTATGCCAAAATACGCAGAGGAGATATTGGCCGCCGCAACGGAGCTGCAGCAGCATCCCAAGGCGGAGCAGGTGTTCCTGGAGATGAAAAGGGAGCATCCCAGCATCGCTCTGGGTACGGTATATCTGCCCCCATGCCGGGAGCAGGAAAAGACAATCTTATGGAGGAGAAGTATCATGAACACTAACGTATCTCTTCTGCTCAACGAGCAGATCAATAAGGAGTTCTACTCCGCCTATCTGTATCTGGACTTTGCCAACTACTACGCCGCCGTCGGACTGGACGGCTTTGAGAACTGGTACCGGGTACAGGCGCAGGAGGAACGGGATCACGCCATGCTGTTTTATCAGTATTTGCAGAATAACGGCGAGGACGTCACCTTTGAGGCTATCGCAAAGCCGGAGTGGGAACGAGGCGACCACATGGCCCCGCTGAAAAAAGCACTGGAACACGAGATGCTGATCACCGCCAGCATCAATGCCATCTACGCCGCCGCATACGAGGTCAGGGACTTCCGCACCATGCAGATGCTGGACTGGTTCATCAAGGAACAGGGCGAGGAGGAGAAGAACGCCGCTGACCTCATTACCAAGATGGATCTGTTCGGCGGTGACAGCAAGGGGCTGTATATGCTAAACAGCGAGCTGAAGGCACGGGTCTACACCGCGCCCTCGCTGGTGCTGTAAGCCCCGCGTGTCTGCGGGCTTTCGCATCAGGCAAAAGGCAGACTACATACAGGTGGCCTGCCTTTTCTTCCACCAGACGGTTAGAAAAGACTAACTGTGTATAAAACAGAAAGGACTTCAGAACTTGAACACGGAAAAGGAGATCGAAACCGTTACCCTCATGGTGCGCCGGTATTGTTGTGGCGTGCATTGGACAAGGGGCGAGGCGCTTTGTCCGGCGTGCAATGCACTGCTGGAATACGCCTGAGAGCGGCGGGACAGGTGCCTGCACGGGAAAATTTAGTGGCACTTTGAATCCTTTCCGAGAGGCACAATGCGGCAAAAAATAAAGAAGAGATAAGGGCAACGGCTATGAAAGAACGAAAGACCTTCTGGGACAAAAATGCCGGTCGTTACGACCGCTTTATGCGAAAGGATCGGGCGGCATACGAAGAGATGTATAAGCTGATCCGGCCGGTGGTGAAAGCCAAAACGGTGCTGGAGCTGGCGACCGGCACGGGACTGATTGCAAAGCACATTGTGAACGCGGCAGCGCACATCGAGGCGACGGATGCCTCCGCGGAGATGATTACCGAGGCCAAGCGTGATAAACACTCTGCCAAGCTGCACTTTTCCGTGCAGGATATGTTCCGCCTGCCCTATGCGGATGAGTCCTTTGATGTGGTGATCGTGTCCAATGCGCTGCACATCGTGCCGCAGCCGGAAAAAGCCCTGCAAGAAATCAAGCGGGTGCTGAAAGAGGACGGCGTGCTCATTGCGCCGACCTTCACCCACGCGGGGAACTCGTTTTCCGGCAAGGTCAAGGCATTTTTCATGAAGCTGGCGGGCTTCCCTCTCCACAGCAGATGGACGAGCGAGGAATACCTGCGTTTCCTGCGGCAAAACGACTGGACGGTGCGGAAAAGCGCTGTCCTGAAAGCCTCGTTCCCATTAACCTATGCCGAATGTGTGAAATCGGAGGGATAAGATACAATCAAGCCATACAAGAGATACGAGGGAGGCAAGGAACATGTACGATATCTGTCTTACCGTTTCAGCATGGTGTATCATCGGCCTATTGGGTGTTCTGTTTATAAGCAACGCCCGCCGGGAAATCTCCCGGCGGGCGCTGCTGTATTCAGAGGAACGTTATTTTTCTTGCCTTACTTTGCGGCATCCACCAGCACACCAACGTAGCCGGCAGTATCCACCAGCGTGGCACCGGAAACGGCGTCCACAGCCTTTTCATCTTTGCTCAGAGCCTCGGCGTCGGCAATGCTCATGCCGTTCACGTGGTTCTGGATGGCGTCGTAGTTGGCATCCAGCGAAACGGTGGAACCAGCCTTTTCGGCCATCATCTTGCTGTAGTAATCGGCGTTGACCCGCTTGGACATCAGCACCTTGCCCTCGGCGTAGCCTGCGCCGAAGTCAGAATCGGAGTTGGGCACGCCGACGACCCCGGCGTCCGAACCGGCAAACTGGAACTCGTCAATGTAGCTCAGCACGATGGTGTCCCCGGCGGTGGCGACAGCGCCGGAGGTGAAGCACTTGGTGCCGTGTGCGGCCCCATAGACCACATTCAGCTTCAGGTCCTCGGAGCTGCCGTTGAACTCCACGGCCTGCGTGGTCTGGGCGTTTTTGGCGGCATCCACGATGGCGGAGAGATAACCGGCGGTATCCACCAGCGTTGCGCCGGAGACGGCGTCCACAGCCTCGGCACCCTTGGCGGCTACATCCTCCAGCTCGGAGATGGTCTTGCCGACAGCAAAGTTCTGGATGGCGTCGAAGTTTGCGTCCAGAGCGACCGTGGAACCGCCCTTTTCAGCCATCATCTTGCTGTAATAATCAGCGTTGGCCCGCTTGGACATCAGCACCTTGCCCTCGGCGTAGCCTGCGGCAAAGTCGGAGTCGGAGTTGGGCACGGCGGTCACGCCTGCATCGGCGCTGGTGAACTGGAAATCGTCGAGGTAGGCGGCGAGGATGACGTCATCCTTCACCACAGCCACCGCTTCGGTGAAGCACTTGGTGCCGTGGGCGGCAGCATAGGCCTGACCGATCTGGATGCCGCCTTCCACCGGGACGATGGCGGCGGGCTCGGCGGGGGCTGCGGCAGCAGAGTCGGCGGGGGCCTCTTCGGCCAGCTCCACACCCAGTGCGGCGGCAACAGCCTTCCGGACAGCCTTGGTGGTCACCGTGGCACCGGCAACGCCGTCGATGGCGGGGCCGTTGGCGGCCACGACCTGCTTGGACAGCTCTTCCAGTGCAGCGCCGCCGATGCTCTCGGTCTCCTGTGCGCCTTCCAGCTTGCAGTCGGTAACGGTGCCGTTGGCATCCACGGTCAGGGTGGCGGTGACAGCACCGCCAAAGCCTTCGGCAGAGCCGGTCTTAGTCACACCAGCGGCGGTGGAGCTGCTGCTGCCGCCGCAGGCGGCCAGAGAGACGCCAACAACGAGGCTCATGGCCACGGCAGCGCTCAGTTTGCGGATGATCTCCTGTTTCATGGGTCTTTCCTCCAGAGAAAAATCGGTTTGTGTTCGGTCCCCAGAAAAGGTCATACCTTTTCAAGGATGTTTACAAAAGATAACATATTTTGTGAGGTGCTGTCAAGAGATTTTAGCACATACTTCGTGAAGAATGATAAATTGGTGTCAATTTGTGACGCTGACGGTATACGAAGCGAACGGACGGTCTACGCTGTTAGTAATTCCTGAATGGAAACCAAGCAGTTTTGCCACTTTCAGCCCCAGTTAGTACTTCAATATTACTATGTTTTGGAAATCGGCACAACCATATAACCGTCTTTGATGAAACTATTTTTGTTTCATCGATGACATTGTACCAGCAAGCAGTGCAGACGTATATACATCTGCTTATTTTGCGTTGCAAAACGCTTGTTGGGGAATGCCCCAAGCCCCTTTGATCTGCATTTTCCAATGCAGGCTGCGCATCCCTTCGGGACGCTTTTTACCCGGTGATGTGCTCTGAGTCGTTCAAAACTTGCATGAGGTGAGAAGCGGCTTCTGCAAGAGAATCGTACTTCATCTGTTCAGGAACAGGCGCATCCAGAAGCGTAATGCCCCATTTCTGCATACATTCCGCAAGCTCCTTCTGCGCCAGCAGTGCAGCCTCCCGGCGCATTTCCGGGGAAGTGTTTCTGTCCAGAACGTAGGCAGTATTAAATCTGCCGTTGCGATCTTCCGTCAACTGCACCATGGAGTAGTGTTCCTCCCAGTAGTGGCAGTACCAGACTCTGCCGCCGATGTTCGCCATGTCATGATGCAATTCTTCTTCGCTGCTCCATTGTGGAGTTTCGGACAAAATGCGCTCCAGTTCCGAAAGAGCCTGCTGTTCTTCGTCCGATAACTTCTGACGGTGACATTCACGGTATAGGTCGTTCTGCCAATACGGACTCAGCTTTCCATTCCGGGCATCTTCCATTGCTTCTTCGATATTGGGCAGGATTGTCATGTCGTTCACCTCAAACACTCACTGTTAGCGTTATATGCACGCTTATAGTGTTGATTATAGACTATTTGTGGGCAAAAAGAAAGAGCGTCAGCACGTTTGCTGGCGTTCTTTGACATAGGTGTTATTTTGTAATATAGGGAATGTTGTCGGTGTATGCATTCAGAATGTCAATGGCAGCTTTCTTCTGCCCCGGTGTGAGCTGGCTCAGCTTTCTGCTCAGTTCGTCATCTGCCACATGGGATGCGGATGGAACGGAATCCCGGATCAGCACATCAGCAGATACGTCCAACACCTCTACGATTCGGATAAAGGTTTCCAGTTTGGGGATTTTTACTCCGCGCTCTAAATCTCCAACATAATTTGCCGACAAATCGACCTGTTCTGCAAACTGTTCAATCGTCCAGCCTTTTTCCTTGCGCTGTTCTCGTATTCGTTGACCCAAAAGCGTATTCATAGCGACCTCACATTCTAATTGTGTTTGTTACACACAAATAGCATACCTGTCGCAATTTTTGTTATACACAATCCAATAGCGTTTACTCAACGCCATCTGGATACTTTTGGGACGGAAAATTTTTGTGCGTATCTTTGGTCAAAAAAGCAATGGTCTTTTGGGACGGTACATGGTACAATAGCAAACGTTGTGCCCCTTGGCACATGAACGAAGGTAAAAGGAGCTGCTGAACGTGGATACGATCTATCTGCTGCCCGGTGAGGAACGTTGCGTTGATTTTCGAGATGCCAATGGAGTCCCGAAGGTACACTACACTTACTGTTCCATCCGTGGCAAACTTTTCAACTGCACCTGCTGCACAAAGGACGAAGCCCAGCGGCTGTGTGAAGATTGGCTTATAAAACAGGACCGCTGCTACATAAACTAAAAAAGCCGCCGAGGACGCTTCCCAAGTAGGAAAGCTCCTCGGCGGTATTCGTTTATCGAGTCTGGGTTTTCTCGGTGGTGTCCTTTCGTCTGCAAAAAAGCGTTCTACGTTTTTCTGCGCACGAACCAGTTCTTGCATCTCGTTCCGTGCCTTGCGGTAGTCCGGGTAAGATGCTTTCTTCTTGGTCAGCAGTTCTGCAAACTCTGCATCCAACTCCTTGACCTTCGGCAGCTTTTGCAATCCTGCCTCGTCAAAGGCAGCCTTCGCCGCCTTGTGCAGGGTGATTTCCTCCCGGTGAGCTTCCAAAAACTTTTTACTGTACCCCGACTTGCGGTAGGCATCATAGACCGGGCGAGTCTTGGCATAGTTGATAATGTGGGTTTTCAGGACGGCGATTTCGGCCAACCTCGTTTCTGCCGCCTTGATGGAATCGCCCATGGCATGATAGCGTTCCGTTGCCGCCGCTGCACGTTCCCGCAGTTCCTCGGCACTGCTGATCTTCTGCTCCTGTAAAAATAGCAGCGTCTTGGACATCTCCTTCAGGTTGAACTTGGTCGCCCACCTTTTGTAGCCGACACTTTTGCCCTCTGCCATTTTCCCCTGAATATCCACCAGCAACTGGAAGGGCTGTTCTTTGGGCAGCGTTCTCTGGTACGGCTGATGTTTCGCTTTACCCTCCAGCACTGCCTTGATTTCTTCCTCACTGTACCCGGTGCCCAGAGTTTGGAATCGAATAAAGCGTTTCTGCCCCTTGCCCTTTACCGCCGTGTGCTTGCCACGCTTCGCCTTATATCCCTGCCGCTCCAGCTTTTGCAGAAAAACTTCAAAGTCCTTCGGCTTTTCCGCAAGGATGGTGTCGATGATTCCGCACAGGCGGTCACGGTTGCTCTCCTTTGGAGGATAGAGAACACGCTTCTGCCGCTCCCGGTAGGGCTTCTTTTCAATGACGGACAACTGGTGCTCTAAGCAAATCAGGTCACTCAACCGCTGCACTGCCAACGCTGAAAAGAAAAAATCCCGGAACTTTTTGGTGCCATCCAGTGCCGTAGAGTTGAAGATCACATGGTTGTGGATGTGCTGCCGGTCCGTGTGCGTTGCCACCACAAAGGCGTGCTTGCCCTTGGTAAAACGCATGGTCAGTTCGTAGCCTACTTTGTTAGCCTCCTCTGCGGTGATTTCCCCCGGACGGAAGGACTGCCGTATCTGATAAGCGATTACATCGCTTATCTGCCTTCGTCCGTTCACAAGGTCGTACTGCCGTTTGGTGAGCATAAATTCTTCATCTGCTGTCAGGGCGCTACAAGCATAGCTGCTGACATACTGCCCCTGCTCGGTCTTGTCCGGGTTTTCAATATAGTCCGTGCGATTTTTCAGGCAGGCCGCAACGGTCATGCCCTTGTTTTTGTGCAGCGCAATCAGCCGTGTTGCTGCCAGCATCATCACCCCCTATTGCAAAGAAAAAATGCCGCCCGGAGGCGGCATTGAGATCATTTGGATAATTTTTCGTAATCGGCAGCACCCGCCAGATACATTGCCTTGTATCTGGCGCATTCCAACTCATTGCAGATTTCATCTAAGGCGAGATATTGATTCCACGCTTCTTTGCTGATAACGCTCTGCAAGGCTTCCTCAGCTGCTCGTTTGGCTTTTTTCAGTCGCAGATACTCTTCATCCTCACCCAGCATCTCAGAAAAAATCGTGCTGTTGTGTTCAAAATAACAATCCTCTATCCTCTGTTTGCTCATAGCATCCCTCACAGTTCTGCAAGCCACTCACTGAAACGCCCGATGCCCTCGGTGATGGCAGTTGCACCGAAAAAGAGGATGAAGCAGATGAACTCGGCCACCAGCAGGATAAAGAACTGATTCCAAGTCTGACGGTAAGCAGTGTAGATGCCGCAGCCGAAGATGTAGAGCATCAGCGGAGCAACTACATAGCTGGACAGGGTTAGCAACCACCTTGCCATCAGAGCTAGAAACGCTACAAAGAGAGAAATCGGGAAAAGAACAATTTTCTTCAGCATAGACATCATATCAAGCACTTCCTTCATGTTCGCCCTTATTATAAAGGTATCGACTACTGCGTTGCAAGGATGTCAAGCATTATATGTACACCCGCAGTCCTCCAACTGCGGGAATTTTTATAGCTCTGCCAGCTTGGAAAGAATTTGCTTGCCAATGTCAATCAGTTCATCCAGCCGCTGCCGCAGGTCCTCCATGTCGGCGGCATAGACCCGACCATTTTCATTGGCGGCTTTGGCGTACTGGTTCAGATTGTTGCTGCACATCTGCAAGAGATATGCCATGCGTTGCAGTTCTTTCAAGTCGAGGTGCAGGCAATAGCCGTCCAGTGCCATCTTGCGGATATAGGCACTCAGGCTTCGGATGCCCATACTGAGCATCTTTTCATAGATACGGTTCTTTTCTGTTTTGCTCAAGCGCAGGATGATGGTTTCATCCCGCTTTTCTTTCATCGTGCATCACCATCCTTGTCGTAGTAACTGCGGAAGGGCTTCACAGGCTCCGGCTTATCGGATTTTTCCTCCAACGCCGCCAGCACTGAAGGGCGGCGGGGTGCATCCTCGTCTGGTTCTTCCTCCTGTTCCGGCTCGTGGCTCTTTTCGTCCACGTCCAACTGGGCGTTCAGCTCTGCAAGCCGAGCAGACTTCTCTGCTAGTTCTTCCTCCTGTGGGAAGGGCTTTTCCACCTCAATCTGCGCCGCCGCCTGCTGCTGATGCAGGGTGGCCAGCTCGTTCTCTGCGGCGGTGATGCGCTCCGGGAAGCTGTTCAGCGAATTATCCAGCCGGATAATGTTACCCAGCGGGTCGGTGCCCAAGGGCACCGTGTACTTCCGCTGCCCCTTCAAAAGTGCCTGATACTCACTGCGGAAGGTATCGAACCGCAGGGACAGTTCAAAGCCCCGGTAGCTGCCGATGACCTTTTCTTCGGCGTTGGGCAGTTCGGAACAAGCGAGGACCAGTCGCTCACCGGCGGTCTTTTTCTCATCGTAGGTCACGCCCTTGATGGTCATGCCGCAGAAACCCTCTTGCACCTGCGGGTGGGCGGCGGCAAGCTGTGCGTCCGCTTTCACCCCAGCAATATAGGCGTTCGTTTCCTGAATGTCAGCCGGGAATTTGGTCAGCAGCTTGTCTTGCAGACGGAATTTCTGGCTCTGGTGGTCGGCTTTCAGAACTTTGAGTTTTGCGACCTGAACATCCAAATCCATCTTCTCCTTGATGAGCGGATTTCCGGCACACAATGCCTTGATTTCCGCATAGGAAAGTGCCTGTTCGTCTACATCTTCGCAGGAGCGCACCGGGGATTTTGAAGTCATGATTTGGCTGATAAATCGCTGTTTGTTTTCCAAAGTTTGGAACAAATAACTGTCAAATGTCCCTTCCGTAACGTAGTTAAACACCTTGACTTCTTTATTCATATTGCCCTGTCGGATGATTCGACCATTGCGCTGGGTCATGTCACTGGGCTTCCAGCCAACATCCAGATGATGCACCGCCACAAGTCGGGACTGGACGTTGGTGCCCGCTCCCATTTTCGCCGTGCTTCCAAGCAAAACTCGCACATCGCCAGAGCGCACTTTGGAGAACAATGCCGCCTTTTTCGCTTCGGTGTCGGCGTTGTGGATAAACTCGATCTCGTTCTCTGGCACACCGGCGGCAACCAGCTTCTTGCGAATGTCATCGTACACGTTAAAGTTGCCGTCGTTTTTCGGCGTCGAGAGGTCGCAGAACAAAAGTTGGGTCAGCTTCTGATCTTTGCCCTCCTCCCAGATCTTCAACACGTTCTGCACACAGACGTTCAATTTGCTGTTGGGGTCGTCCGGCAGCATGGGGTTCATCAGGCGCACATCCAAGCCGATCTTTCTGCCGTCGTTGGTGACACAGAGCATATTGTCCTCGGAGGCATCCACGGTGCCGGAGTGGATTTCTGCCGCACGCTTGCTCAGTTCCTGCACCATTTCCTTTTGAATCTCCGAGGGTTTTGCCACCACGGTTTCAAACTTTGCTTCGGGCACAGGCAGATGAAGCTGGTCGGATGTTTTAATGTCCGCAACCTCCTTGAACATGGACATCAGTTCCGGCAGATTGAAAAACTTGGCAAATCTCGTTCTCGCCCGATAGCCTGTACCTTCGGGATGGACTTCGTCAAGAGGTTTTCGGTAATTTTTCTAAATTCATCAGGTTGTCTGCAAGGAAGTCCCTTGTGACCTCATGTCTGCACATATCCTTGAACATCTTTTCAATCGGCTTTTTGGCGGTTTCGGACTGCTTCACGCACACAATAAAGGTGGTTTTGCCAATCTGCACCGAATAACTCGAATTCTGATTCTCCATTCGATTTCTCCTTTTATCGTCATTTTTTGAATTTGGCTGGCAGACTGGCAACTGTGGGTGTACCATGATTTTCTTGCCAGCCAAAATTTTCTGCCAGCCAAATGGCTTATTCCATCCAAAAGACCTTTTTGCGGCCTTCCACGATCTTGCTTTTCAGGGCATCGCCCAGTTCCCGCTTGGCATCTCGGACAGTTCTGCCGGGGATGCCCCTTTCCAGTGCAGCCTTGTCGATGTCCTCGCTGAGCACCTGCTTTCCTCCGGCAAGCAGGGTGCAGATCAGGTCTTTGGCTTGCTGGGTCTTGGTTTCCCGCTGCGGCTCGATGCCGGACAGCATCTCGTCTGCGGTAATGTCGTACTCGCCGACCCAGCGGAAGCCACCCTCGTCCCCCAGAGAGAACGCCAGTGACGCTCCCGGCGGGGCAAGAGAACTTTTCTCGTGGGTCAAGATGCGCATGGTGGGGTCGTGCTTCAGCTTGCCGATGAACATGACGCTGCGCACGGCGGCAGCAATGTCGATGGAGCCGAGGCCCCGCTGCAAGCTCTGCATTCCAGCGGCCTTGTTCAGATGCCCGATCAGCAAAATAGCGCAGCCTGTTCGCTGCGCTACCTGTCCCAACCGCATGAAGATGGGCCGGACTTCGTTCGCCCGGTTCATGTCCACATCGGCACCGAGATATGCCTGGATCGGGTCGATGATGACCAGTCGGGCGTTGTTCTCGACAATGGCTTTTTCAATTCGTTCATCGGAGAGTGTCAGCTGCACCTCGCTGTCATCAATGACCAGCACCCGGTCAAGGTCTGCGCCGGCTTCGATTAGACGGGGCTTTACCGTATCGCCCAGACCGTCCTCTGCGGTCTGGTAGATCACGTTGAAGGGCTCCATGCGCTCCATGTTGGGCAGCAGCTTTCCGTTGGTGCAGGCAGCGGCAAGGTGCATGGCAAAGTAGGTCTTGCCCTCGCCCGGATTGCCTTGCAGTACACTGAGCTTTCCAAAGGGCAGATACGGCTTCCAGAGCCATTCCACCGGAGTCAGTTCCACATCGCTCATGCGGATGATCTTCACCGTTTCCGGTTTTGACGGCTCTTTCAGCACGATGCTTTTGAAATAATTGCGGTTCGGAATCTCTGCCCGGTGCACCAGAACATCGTTCCAGTCTTTCATGCAGGGCTGAATGCGGGTCACGCTCACGGTGTCCGGCAGCAGAGCAGCCAGACGCTTGCAGGCATCCTCTCCAGCCTTATCGGAATCCAGACAGAGGAACACCCGCTCCACGTCCGGGCGTTCAGAAAGAAATTGCCGCAGTGCCTTGCCCGACACCCCGCCCAGCGACAGATAATTGTGCTGCTGCCAGTTTTTCGGGAACAGTTCGATGAAGGACAGCAGGTCGATGGGCGCTTCAAAGACCAGCAACTGCTTGTCGGTGCCGCGATGGGCAAAGCCAAATGCCTTTTCTGCACCGGCTGCATCCTGCCGAAACTTTTCCCGAATCCCACGGCTGCTTGCGTAGCGGGGATGCCCGTCTGCATCCCGCCCCACAAAGACCACGTTGTGGTGGGCGGCGTCTTCGTAAATATCTCCGGCGGCGATGAAGAAGTTCACCAGCGAGGGACTGAGTTTCCGTTCCTGTGTCAGATAGTTCAGGATGTTAGCGTTGGTGACGTTCCGCAGCGGCAAGCGAAACGCCGGAGAGGGGGTGGGGTCAGCCTCCGGCTGGGCTTCGCCCGGCTCTCCGGTCAGCATCTGCACCGCTTCGGGGAAGGACTTGCCGTAAAATTCCATCACGAAATCCACCGGCAAGCCGCCCTTGCTCTGGCTGTGCCGGAACCATTTGTTTCCGCAAACGGTCAGGCTGTCGTGGGCTTTCCAGCGGTATTCTTTTCCGCTGCGCACCAGCGTTTCGCCCTGTGCCCGGAGAAATTTTTCCAGATCCACCGCATTGGCTTTGTCGATCTGGGCTTGGGTGTAGGTCATGCTGCTTCCTCCTTAAAGCTCCTGTGTGTGATTTTTCTGCTCGGTTTTCTTCTGGAATTGCGTTGCCTTGGCTTCTTCCAGCTTTTTCAGCACCGATTCCTTCTCCGGGGTCTTGCCGCCCGGTGCAGAAAGCTGCTGCTTATTCAGCACCATGTCGATATACTTGCGGATATTTTTCAGTGCGGAGACGTCCGGCTGCAAGGTTTCCAGTTGGGTGCGCAGCTCTGCGCTGCCGGATTGCAGCGCAGAAAATTCGGCATCCAATGCCGAAAAATCCACCGCTGTGCTGCCGTTCAGCTTCATCAGGGTGCGGACAGCTTTATTAAAGGTGTCCAGCTCCTCCTTGTGCTGGGCAGCATAAGCGTCCTTGGTCAGCTTGAAGTTCTTCTTGATAAAAATGTCATGGATGGGCTTCAGCTTGGCATGGACGGCGGCAGCGTCCTTGATTTGGGCGATTGCCCGCATACGGTTTTCATTTTGTTTCAACTGCCTGCGGAGAGGGGCGGCGGTCTGGTTTAAGCTGTCAATGGCTTGGTTCAAATCCTCAACAGTGTTCAGGGAATGGGCTTTCAGATATTCCACAGCCCGTTTGACTTCCTCAAAGTCCCGGACAGTGCATTTCAGTTTTGCCTTGCCAGACCAATCGCTGCGCTGCTCGTTGCGGAGATTGAAGTAATCCACCAGTAGGTCGGACAGCGTGGGTTCCTTCGCCTTTTCCAGAGCGTCCAGAAGAAGCTGCTTCTTTTCGTTCAGGTCTGCGATCCAGCGTTGCAGCCCACGGATGGCGCTGCGGATGGACTGCATCAGGCTGTTGGCGGCTCGAATGTCCCGGTTCAGATTACCGAGAAAGGTTTCCACTCCACGCTTTTCCATCTGGTGTGCAGCGGGGCCGAGATGCACGGTCGGTATCTGCTGGATGCCCTGCCGCTCAAAGGAACGCAGGTCAACACGTTCTGGTCTGCCAGCAGCTTCCAGATAGCGGTTGGTGATGGTTTCCCAGCTATGCCGCCAGACCTCGGCGTACTTCTGGTCGTTCCAGTCCACCGTGTTTTCCTTGTGGCACTTCCAGTTCCCGGAAGGGAGCCGGATGCGCTCACCGTTCTCGTCAAGGTCATAAACCTTTCTGGCTTTTGGAAGCCACCTGCCGTGTTCGTCCATTGCCCGGATGGTCAGCAGAATGTGGGCGTGTGGGTTTCCATCTCCCTTGTCGTGGATGGCAAAATCGGCAATCATGCCCTTGGAAACAAACTGCTCGTTGCAAAATTCTTTGAGCATGGGAAGATACTGTTCCTTCGGCACCTCTACCGGGAACGCCAGCACGATGCGCCGGGCAAGCTGGGAGTTCCACTGGTTCTCCACGGCTTCCACGGCGTTCCAGAGGGTTGCCCGGTCTGCAAATCCGGGCGGCGCATGGGACGGCAGCATGATCTCGGCGTGGACAAGCTCTTTCTTCTTGTTGTAGAATTTTGTTTTCTGATCGTACTCGCTGAACAGCCGTTCGCCGCTTTGATAAGCGGCCCCGGCAACAGCGGACTGCCCTTGGCTGCGCTTAACGATGGTAATTTTGAAATGCGGACACGGAATAGGCATCACCTCCTGATGACATTTGAATCGTTCTCTTGTAAAAATCACGGAATTATGGTACTATTATTTTGGATAAGTAAACAGAAAGCTGGTGAGCCAATGTCGGAAAGAAAATCACAACAGGAACTGGATTTTGAACGGAAACATGAAGAAGATTTGCAGCGGTTGCGTGGATTGCGGTTGATTGATGATGATTTCATGGCTGCGGTGTTTGAAGAACGTGCCTGTGCTGAGTTTCTTTTGCAGATCATCTTGAAACGGGATGATTTGACCGTCAAAGAGGTTCACGGCCAGTACAGCATCAAAAATCTGCAAGGGCGTTCAGTCCGATTGGATATTTTGGCAGTGGATCGGGAAAACCGTGCATATAATATTGAGGTGCAGCGCAGTGACCGTGGTGCTAGTGAAAAGCGCGCACGGTACAATAGCAGTCTGCTGGATGCAAACTTGACTGATGCGGGCGATGATTACGATGCGCTGAACGAAACATACGTTATCTTTATCACTGAACATGACGTATTAAAGGCCGGCCTTCCAATTTATCATGTTGACCGTACAGTTCGGGAAACTGGAACGGCTTTCAACGATCAAGCGCACATCGTTTATGTGAATTCACAAATCAAGGACGAAACCGCATTAGGAAAACTGATGCACGACTTTTTCTGTACCAACTCGAAGGATATGAATTATTCCATTTTGGCACAGAGGGTTCGTTATTTCAAAGAAGACACGAAGGGAGTGGCAGCTATGTGCAGAGCTATGGAAAAGATGCGGGATGAAACCGAGCATGAAACATCGGTCAAACACGCATTGGCAATGTTGGCAGATGGTGTGCCTTGTGAAAAGGTGGCAAAGTACACCGACCTTTCAATTGAGGAAGTCCGGGCATTAGCTGAAAAGAAATCTGCCTAACAAAAAGATAAGCCGATTGGAAATGTTTCTGTTTCCAATCGGCTTTTTCTATGCGTGTTTTATGGTAGCGGGCAAAAGGATAGCTGCAAAGCAGCGCAAGGAAAATGCAGTTTTCCTTGGGATGGAATCGGGCTGGCGCACAAACGCCAGCTTCGATTTCATCGAGTTGTCTGCAAGACCGCAATTTCACCGGAACGGTGTATAATTGCGCCCTTTATTCTAAAGGGTTTTGGACGTTGCTGCGTTCGTGAACGTCATGCACCATCTTTGCAAGTGCCAGCACGACTTCCGGTTGACGAAACGAGATTTTGAGCAGTTCCATCACCTGATCATCGGTCAATTCTCCCGGACAGACCAGAAAACTTTCCAGCATTCCGGCACGAGTGCAAAGGCGATGCACACGCTCTCTCCGGTTCAGCTCCGACATCTGTCGTTCAAGGATCTTCTCTCGGTGCTGGCAAGAGCGCAGCTTTTGCTCTGCTTTGGCTTTTTCGCTGCGGAGGTAGGCTAGGTCTGTTTTCGGTTGGGTCAATGGTATCACACTCCTTTTGCACTTTATAAAAGCCGCGCATTCATGAGGTCAAAAACGACATGGATGCGCGGCTCTTATGCTATTTCGGAAATAGTTCGATTAACGAACTGCGTCCCATTTTTTGGTAAAGCGATTATACCTCAGATTATTGCGCAAAACTTCTTCGGCATCTTTGTCTCCCTTTTCTGCGGCGAGTGAGAACCACTGACCAGCTTTGTTGTAGTCGATTGGTTCGGAGTAATAAATGTATCCGGCCCGATACATAGCGTAGACGCTGCCTTGGTTTGCTGCTTTTTCATACCAATAAATTGCAGCCTTAACATCTTTGACGATATAAACACCCTCATAATATTTATCGGCGAGCAACTCTTCAGCATAGATGTAGTTTTGTTCCGCAGCTTTTTTCAGCCATCGTTCGCAACCGATATACGGATTAGCACCGCCAATAAAGCAAGCATCCCCCATCTCTTTATCAATATAGATTCTGGCAAGTTCATATTGCGCTGCGGCAACTCCTGCACGTGCACCATACTCGTAGTATCGTGCGGCTGCGACGATGTTAGGCTTTTCAAGACCGGCACCAGTTTTACAGCAATAGCCACAGTATATTGTCGCATTCAAATCGCCTTCCCAAACAGCTGCACGGAAAAGTTGAAATGCCTTTTTTTCGTCTTTTTGAATGTTTTTTCCAATCAGGTATTCATAACCCAGCTTACGCATGGCAACAGCGTCACCTGAATTGGCTTTTTGAGTTAAGGTATTGATGTCTTCCATACTTTTTCTCCTTAATCATACATGCTAGAAGTATTGTTGTTATTTAGCCATGCTTCAAGACCAGAAATCAGAATTTCATTGATGGACTCAATATAATTCTTGATTTTAGGATTCTGAGCTTGTTTTAAAGTAATCAGTCGATTTTGGTATTTCTGATTCTGTTCGATTGTATCAACCGCCTGAGTGCATTGGGAGTCTTTCGTAGGCAGATACAACGCATAAATAGCGAAGGAAACTTGTGTCATGGTAAGCTGTTCACCAGTAACAACAAACGAAAGCCACGGATATTTAGCGCTGTCGGTTGCTTCAATATAGACGGAAGGCTCGTACTCTACTTCATTTGAGAGTACTGCACCGCAGTTTTTAATTTTGGTTGTATACAGATCACCAAAATTTTCATGGAGATACTTATCAAGGTAAACTTGCATAGCATCTGTACTCCAGCGAATATTTTTTTGAGGAATTTTCTTGTTCCATTCAGCAACAACCATAGGAAGATCGAGTGTTTTGTCCTCGCTAGTTAAAAGGTTCATATAGGAGTTTATTTCCGAAACTGTCCAAGAAATAAATCGATAATCATATGCAATTTCATTATCACTTGTCTGAATGCTAAATTCCTCTATGCTGTTGGCCGCATTACTAATGTCATTTTGATTAAGATTTTTCAAAAAGTTTAACCGACGATCAATTTGCTCAGTACGAGGAATATTGTTTTTGACTAAAAATTCAAGAACCTTTCTCTCCTGAGAATACATTTTGAGGTAAGCAAAAACTTTCTGAAGTATGAAAAGCTGATCTTCCCAGCTAGATGTACAAATCAGAGGATAATATTCAAGGAACTCATCGAGATTGGTATCAACTTCCTGCGGGCTACCAGATTTCGAAGATTTAATAGATTGAGCAATCAAAAGATCGATTGGCAGGATTTGCTCTGTTGATGCAGAAATAAAAGGATTATCTTTTCCGACTTTTTCTTTAGCTGTTGAAAGCCGTAAATAATTCATAATAACCGTACAATATGTATCCAAAAGAAGAGCGGTAGCTTCGTCTGTTTCCTCCATAGAGAGACAGAGAATCATTTTTTTCATACCTGCATAAGGAGCAACCTCTTGATCGGCAAAAAGTAAATTGGAAACAGCAGCAACATAGTCTTCCGATTTCAAAATATCTTTCAAAGCTGCAAGCCTTGACAACGGACTGTTGCTTCCAACCATCGCGAGATAATTATCAGAATCATTTTTGGCAGCTTCTAATCCTTCCGCAATGCTGTCGAAATCTGTCAAAAAACTGCAATCGGCATTGTCAACAGGGAAGAAAGCATCATAATGACGATCCAAGCCTCGAATGCTAGGGACAATATCGGCGAAGCGCTGTAAATTGTGAATTGTCTGCATAACAAATCGAATGGAAATACAACACTTTTGATGCAGTTTAACTAGAGCTTCGCAGCATAGATTAACAACATCAGCTGCCTCCTGCTTATAGCTATCGCTGCTCTTCAGTTCATCGCTCAAACTATCCACAGCAGAAAAATCAAATTTTCCGGTATCCTCAAAAGAATCCATCAGAACATCAAAGGCATCATGAATGATAGTATTCTTTTTAGCCGCAAAATAGTTGCTTCTTTCATGCGTGAGCCAGTCTTGATAGAGTTTTTCATTTGCTTCAGCGTTTTGAGCATCGCGCTCCATCATTATCTTAATGAATTTTTCGGTTTCATTTTGATTCATTGTTTCTGTGATAGTTTCCTTTGCGATATCGGCGGCTGCCGAAAAAAGAGATCCGAGTAAGCCCATAAATAATTCCTCCCATTTTAAATTTGATCTAACTGACGGTAGACTTTTTCCAAATCCTGCATAGCTGAAATGACTTCACCTTTTAAGCCGGTTGCTTCCTGTAAGTGGTCATCCAGCTTGTTTACTCCTTTCTCCAATGATTTTCCAACACCTAATGTGTCTAACAGCTTCTTGGTTTGGTCGAGTTTCTTCTTCGCCTTTTGACTATCTGTGATTTCATCGTCAACATTTTGCCGGATTTGTTCAAGGCTCTGTAGATTCTGATTTGCATCCTTCGAAACGTCATAAGCTTTGTTCTCAACATCACGCAGAGAATCGTTAATGCTTTCCATAAGGGTAGCTTGAACAGCTGAATCTAAATTTGAAGAATCCAACGCAAGCCCGGCATCCATAAGACTCTTTTTTTGTTGCTTTAACTCGTCCAGCTTTTGTTTTTTATCTTCAATAGTTTTCTTTACCTCAGTGATTTTCGTTCTGGAATGCTCAATACTAAAATTTTCAGCCATAATAATACCTCATTCTAATTGGCCATTCGAATCAAGAAAAACAACGTTATTTTTGATTTTTTGTTGGAGAGATTCTCCTATACTGCGAATCAATTCATCCAACATCGCTTTTCTTTCGGCTGAAATGAAAAGTTCATTTATCGCCTGACAGTCTCTTCGGTATTGTGAACGAAGTATTACAATCGAGGTGTAAATATTTTCCATGTGCCAATAGAAATCTGTGATTTGAGTGGATGTATGTACGGATGAGTCATATTCGGAGAGTGCACAAAGAGCTTCAACCTCCTTTTTCTTTAGTGATTTAACATTTTCTTTTAGAGTTTCTAGCTTTAGATTTTCTTCTTTTTGCGCCAACTGAAAAAATGCTGGCTTGTGAAGCATAATATCATATAGTTCGTCGTCATTGGGCGTTTCAGAACCATGACCTTTTTGCTCTTGAATTCTGAGTTCAAATGGTCGCTGAAGTCCTTCATAAGACATTAGGGCCTCACCCGGACGATAAACTGCAACATGTTCTAGTTGAATGCCACTAGCAGACATTGTGCTGCCAATCAGTTGTCGATCATCTATAGAGGTAAGTCTATGAATCAGCTTGATATTAGTATTTTTAATAACTTCAGGTGCCATAGCAGTAGGAAGCTGGTCTGCGATGATAATACCTTCGCGTAAAGCACGAACCTCTGCTAACATTTTAACGATATTTGACCGAAGAATATGAATCCGCTGAATTTCTGGATCGGTGGGTACAGGCTGTCCGTAAGGGTATTCCGATGGTCGTTCCGGATGCCGAGGCGACAAAAGAAACCTATCCTGCGGAGTACGACCTGTACCAGCGGCTTGGCATACGGTCTGTTATTGCCGTTTCTCTGGAACCGCGCCCGGTCGCGCTGCTCGCCGTCCGCAATCCCAAACGGTACATCCAGCAGACCAGTATGCTGCGGATTCTGGCCTATGTGCTGCTTGCATCGTACAACGAACAGAAAATGCTGAATCGGCTCCAAATGGCGTATATTCCTACTTCGATTCAAAGCAGCAAGGACATCTATGTCAGTCTGTTTGGCGAACTGAGCATCAGTACGTCCAAAGGCGTTCTGAAAGAAGCCGATTTTAATTCTCCGAGAATCAGCCGACTGATTTCGTATCTGCTGATCTCCCGCAAAAATGCTATTTCTCCGCAGGAGATCACTCAAACACTCTGGCCGGATGATTCAGACAATCCCGCCAAGAACGTCAAAGGGCTGGTTTACCGTTTACGCCAGAAGTTCAGTATTATTTCGGATGAACCATTGGTTTTATCCTCCGCATCCGGATATCAGCTTAACCCGGAACTCCATATTATGACGGATTATCAGCGTTTTGATGAACTTGTATCTTCCGCTGTCAGAGCGTCCTCCGTAATCAACAAAGTGGACATCCTTAAAAATGCTCTTGACCTCTATCATGGGAAGGTCTTGTCCTCCGCAGATGGGGAGCATTGGCTCATTCAGTTTTCCACAAAATACCATCTTTCCTATATGGGTGCTGTCAGTGAACTGCTGAAGCAGCTGGATTCGCTGCATTCTTATGACTTGCTCAATCAGTACGCCATGAAGTCTCTGACCATCGCTCCGGATAATCCGAAAGCATACTGCTGGCTGATCCGTTCCCTGAAAGCACAGGGAATGAATGAACTTGCAACCAACGAGCTGGCCGCAGCAAAGGAACATCTGACCACGGAAGAATACGAGGAAATCCTTGCATTTGGAGCCAATTGGTAAGAATGATTCCTATAACACTTTCGCAACACCTTCATGTGACTTTCATAACACCTAAAATTTTTCAGAAAGGGGCAAAAATGGCTCCATAACACTTTCATAACACCGCCAGATGACTTTCATAACACCGTCGTGTGATATGCTTACAGGGCACGAATCGATGCCCTGTAAGCTGATCGCACGGCGGTTTTCTTTTTTATAGGCTTCGATGCATCGGAACAAAAACATATCGAAGCCTGAGATGCATTAAAGGCCGAGGATACTTATACCGCTTTCCATTCTCGGATGGAAAACAGTGTCGGTACCCTTTTCTTTAGTGCATCTCTTTTTTGTTGCCAAGAAAAGCCCGCAAGCTGTCACACAGTAAAGTGTCCTCAACCTCCGCATCCGGCGGAAAGGACACTTCATGTTTCTTTTTGCCTTCTTTTCGTGGCTGGAGCTGGCCGCAAAGTATCCCTAGAATCTCCAAATTTTCGACTTTTACGCTTTATCGAAAATTTGGAGGTTTACATGAAATTCAATAATGGCTCAGAGCGTGTACGTCTGGAAAACAGGTGGAAGAAACTGCGTATCCAGTACCGGGAAGCAGGAATGTCCGAAGATGCAATCCAGGCAATGTACCAGTTCGATTTGGATGTTCTCAATAGTGAACGTGCCTATGTTGATAATACTCAGCCGATTTTTGTGACCGAGGATGATGAGGATTCCGTGGATTTCAAGCGGTACGAAAAGGCTATTACGGTCACTGACGTATATCACGAAACAAAAAACCGTTTTGCATGGGTCGGAGAAATCAAAAATGAGCATCTGCTTGCAGCACTTGAAAAATTGAATGCAAAGGATTTGGAGCTGCTGACGCTTTTTGCCTATGAGGGATACACTGTTACTGAAATTTCTAAAGTTTTGCACTGTTCTCAGCCGACAATTAGCATCAAAATCAAACGAATCACTAAATTTTTGAAAAACTTTGAATTTGATGCTATGGATTGAGCTTTCTCGTGAGCTAGTAAGTGAGGGGACAATTTCCCAGACGGCTCTCGCCGCTGGTGATATACCCACACTCACGGACCTTGAAAGCTGAATAGTTCAGTCGTCTGGTACTCAGAACAATGATACTTCCGTAATTCGCGGCCCGGTCAGAAAGTAGACGGGGTGGTTGAGATGCCAATGGAGCGGTACAAGCCCGCCGCCAGATGATTCCCCACTCTCAGGGAGCCGAGGGCGAATATGAGAGACCTAAACATATTTTATCAGGAGCAGTCGGATGCTGTTTTTGGTCTTCGGCTGCTTCTGTTCTTTACATAACTACCCACTCATTTTTAATCACACATAGGAGGTAAACCTATGGATGAACTGAATCCTACCATCAAAGAGCGTCAGATCTACCATGAGATGAAGCTGACTCCTGCGATGGTCAAGTCCATCCGTACCCTCTGCGGTGTCTGCCTCCGGCACTACGTTGAAACCAAGGCGTTCAAGATCGCCATTGTGCCGAATAAGGACAGATGCATGGAAACCTGCACGGTCTGCCAGACCCGGCGTGGCTACGACTACGTTGTCATGCCGCGCTGAATCCGGTTTTCATTCACCCGCAGGGATGCGATAGAATCCCTAAAATCAATTACCACCATGAATTGAGCAAAGCCCGCTGCCGAAAACGCAGCGGGCTTTTGCATATCAGAATGGAGGTTCGCACTTGGAATCGAATTGGAAGTTCCAACGCGGAGACATCTATTTTGTAAAACTGGAGGCAGGCGTTGGCTCCGAACAAAACGGTGCCCGTCCAGCAGTCATTCTTCAAAATGATGTCGGCAACATCTACTCTCCGACTTTGATTGTCGCGGCTTTGACAAGTAAGACAGATAAGAAAGTAACGCAGGCAACCCATTGTCAGGTAGAAGAAGATGGCCTGAAGCCGTCCATTGTTCAGGCAGAACAGATTTTCACCATTGATAAAAGCCGTGTCCTGAAGTTTGTCGGACACCTTTCCCCGGAGAATATGCGCCGGGTCGATGATGCTGTGAAGATCAGTCTTGCTCTGAATCCGATGGGCAGCATTCAAAAACTCAAACCGATCATCCGCTCTCAGGCGGCTTACGCGCCTCCTGAAGTGGTGGATGGAAAGCCACCCATCTATCCCTGCACACCCATCAAATCATCCTTTGAGGACGCTGGGAGTGTGGAGGAGATGATGATGTACACCGAACTGCAATCCGCTGTTCATGCCATGATTCAGCGGCTCGAATACAGCTTTACCTTTAATCCCACCTTGCTCACCATCCCGAAGCGTAAGCAGCAGGTCGCTGAGATTCTGGAAGAAGCTGAAAAATACATCTGGCGAATCAAGGAGGAAATGAGATGCGCCTGAAAAACACTGCGGATAACTTCTCCGCTTCCTTTAACATTACACCGCCGTACCAGATGGTGGTCATTCACAGCAGTAAGCTGATCTACCCTCGTGAGCTGTACCAGCGGGGCATCCAGCGCAAGCGCGTTGAGTTGATTGCCAAAGACTTTAACGAATATACGGCGAACGAGCCGAAGGTCAGCTTCCGCAATGGCCGGTATTATGTAACGGACGGCCAGCACACCATTGAAGCGCGTATCCTGCGCAACGGCGGTAAGGATCTGCCGATTCTGTGTAAGATCTACACTGGCCTGACGATGCAGCAGGAAGCCCTGTTCTTCGCAGAGCAGAACGGTCACGCCGCACCGCTGACGGCGGGCATCAAGCTCCGTGCCAAGGTCGTGGGAGAGGATGCGCCCTCCGTTGCATTTCTCGCAGCCACCAACCGGGTGGGTCTGGACTTCAACTATGACAGCTTGCAGTTGAGCGACTACCGCATCAGCTGCGTGGGCACCGCACTCAAGCTGTACAACCAGATGGGCGAGAAAATCTACTGCGAGGCCCTGCGGCTGATCGTGGCTGCATGGGAGGGCAAGCCTGATTCGTTCCGGGCATCTGTCCTGCGGGGCATGATGCACTTTATGGAACTGTATCACGGTGAGTTCAGCGAGGAACGGCTGATCCGTGCGCTGCGCAGCGTTCACCCCATGGAGATTTATCGCAGTGGCATGGACAATCCTGCCAAACTGCCCGGATGGAAGAAATACGTTTTTCCCATCTATATGGCCTACAACGGCAAGTGCCGCAAGGATGCCCTGCCGATGAAATTCTGATAAATCAAAGGAAAGGGCACTACAATGATCGACAAGTTTTCTCAGGTCGCAGGAAATCTTCCTGCGACTGACAGTGATGCTAACCGGCAATATCTGGTAATCAATGGCTATCCTGTTGTTTTCAGTTTTTCCAAAGAACCCAACCCGGAAGCATTTGAACGCATTCGGAACATCCTGCTTGCCACCAGCTATACGAAGAAGGTAGGTTGACATCATGGACGAATGCAGAATCAAACGCTATACTGAGTGCGGTAACGGGCGATATTACAAACCGAGCCATTGCCGGACGTTCTTTGACAACGAAATAAAGCCTATCCCCACTTTTTATGATGAAAGTGAGGAATTTACAATGACAAAAAATAACAATCGCGTGTGCTGCTTGTACCGCGTTTCCACCGATAAGCAGGTGGATTTCAACTCCAACCATGAAGCAGACCTGCCCATGCAGCGAAAGGCTTGCCATAAATTCGCTGAATCGAAGGGCTGGGTCATCGTCCATGAAGAACAGGAAGAAGGCGTGT